>QFCE01000699.1_pt1:0-122500 | contig 249418 bp, 259 predicted proteins | sample 5346091 | NCBI WGS metagenome assembly QFCE01 (sample SAMN09062252, study PRJNA434731) | Human gut metagenome, whole genome shotgun sequencing project. | isolation source: stool timepoint A chromium assembly | host: Homo sapiens | collected 2015
CATCCACATCCATATACATTTTTTCCTGCACCATACTCATATCGCTTTATCCTCTTTCAAATATTGCTCAACATGTTCCAGACCATAGATCTTGTTCTCTACATAACGGGTTGGTACCCGACCGAGAATCACATAATAGTTCTTACTTGCCAGATCTGCATTCATTCTTTCCACCACCCGGTAAGCAAAAGAAACTGATAACTCAAAGAGTTCGGCAATGTCTTCCACTGATAAATACATTTTTCTTTTACGCATGAAACCATTCCTTTCCTTCTTCCTGTGGAATCTCACAGGTATCTTCTACCCCGTAGAAACGCTTCACAAAATACTTTGTCGGAACTTTTCCTCTAAGCGTCAAATATCCCTGTTCTTCCAGCTCCTTATTCAGATTGCCAATGATCTCATAAGCCGATGTCTGTTTTACCTCCAGAAGTTCACATATATCAGCTGCCTTTAAAAATAATTTGTTCTGCATAATCAGTACCTCCTGTATTTTGAATATTTATCTCTTCATATACTCTGTACTGGCAGATGCAAAATCGGACATCATTTTCCGAAATTTAGCAAATTATTTTAATTTCACAGTTTCCATACGTGTTATCGCTGAACCATGGAGTTTATATCATTGAAAAAGGGTATAAAAAAACAGTCTGCCCTGACGGAAAATATTTCCATCAAAACAAACTGTTCTTCATATTCACACTAATTATATTTTCTGAGCATAGTTACTTTTTGCGAAAATCTCAGATAACTCCGGAAAGAAAACAAAGAAAAAAATATTTTTTAACTCCATTTGCACTCCACCGGAACATCCAAACAGCCCGCAAAGCCTTTATTTATGGGCTTTTTCGCAATTTAGTCCGCTACTCAAACTCGTCTCACAGGAGTTTTATTCCGATAATTTTAATAGCGCTTTCGCTATTTTTGGTCGCTATATTCGCCATATTCGCAGGCATATTTTTTACTGTCATAAAAATTGTACTCAAAACGTACTCATGCATCAAGCCAATAATTTATTCTGATATACAAAAATTATCTCTCGTTATCGCATTCGTTCCTGAATTCTTCTATCAACTTCTCAAATCCTTCCACGGACATTTTACTATACATTTTGTACCAATATTTCTTTTGAAACAGCAGCACTTTATGTACTGAAAGTTTACATACTTTTATAACTAGCCAACGATGTCTTCTTTGAATTTTTTTATCTTTTTCTTCCTTAAATGACATCCTGACAAACACCAATTCATATTTCGAATAAAGCTCAAGTATATATTCCAACGGTATAATTAGTATTAAATACACAATGGGAATCATAAAACTAATAAAAGTATTTAATGCATCCAGTTCTTTATATTCATGTATTCCAATCTTTATAGTCTCGTATAGTATCCAAAATCCTGCTACTGCAAGAACGATATCTAACAATTTATGTACTTTCTCATATTCCTCTTTTCGCTCTGCAATTACATTCATCATTACGATCATTGTAGTAATTGGAATAATTGCCAATTCGACCCATATATTGAAAGTAAATGTGCTAATAATGAATTCCAAAATAGCCGTTAATTTCAAATTGTCTTTTAAAACTTTTCTAATATATTCCTCATCTGCCTCTTGTGAAACAGCATTCATGCAATATATCAAACCAGAAAAGAGAAACCAGACTATAATATCTTTAATATAAACGTCATCCCAAAACGGTAAATGATAAAATATTAGAGTTATACCCAAAACATAAAGCAAAATAATACCCCAAAGTATTCTTAACTTCTTTCCAAAGAATATTTTTACAACTTTCCAAAACGCCTCTCTAATCTGTCTATGTACCATTGCATACACAAAGAAAATAAAGGCCCAGATTACAGTTGCCCACTCCCTGGTTGATAAAATTCCCATATAGATTTTATTCCCCAATCTGAAGTCTATTCTATTGTTGTTTAACATCAATATTAGTAAGCATCATACATAGTTTAACTGCCATAATACTTACACTCACTTTAATTTGCTGTTGCAGTCAATCTTGCCGACTGCTATAATCAGAACATGGGTGCTACCATACAACGGTAGGCGGTTAGTCCTTCAACAGAGGGACTGTGACCCTCTGATTACATAGAAACCCTTACGGGAATCCACTGGAAAGGAGGGCTAAGCCAATGAGTATTGTAGATTTTATCGCAGTAGTGGGCTTCGGCTTAACCTGCTTTAGTATCGGATACACATTCGGTAAGGATAATCATAAACCACAAAAATAGCCGCCCCAGTCTGGTAAACTAAGCGGCAATTTTTGTCTAACTTTATATCGGACTAACCGTCTATCGGTAGCACTCTTTTTCTATAATCATATTATCACGCTTCAATAGAAATGTCAAAATTTTTCTGATCCCTGAGAATCATCTGCAGCTTCGATAATCTGCAATGCCCTTTTCACTTCATCAGTTTCCACCAATACATCCATACCGTACATACCAAATCCCGGTGCACCATGCATAGCGACGCTTGCACCTGCTTCCTGTGAAAAAGCAGAAATTCCATGTTCTTTTAATAGTTCTACAATCCTTCCCGCTTCTACTATGTCTTTGGCATTGTAGATTTTTGTACAACCCAGCTTTGACGTTGGAATATCTCTTTGCTCCCCATTAACCGAAATCCGGCGTCTATTCCTGTTAAAATATGATAATACCCTAAGAACAATAAATGCCACGATTGTGATTCCACCTAGAAAAAGTAAGGACAAATATATCGTTTGCTTCTCAGTTGCCCCCATTCTTCCCAAGCATATACCATAAAGCACTGAGAAAATTCCTGCACAGATCACACTGGTGAGAAAATCTCTCCATAGTGCCTCTCTCTGAGACAGACCTTTATCCCAGATACCATTATGTACCATAAGAAACGCATATACAATTCCTCCCACCAGAGCAATTAACGTTTCTCCCAGCACCAGACGAAGGTTTACTGCCAATAGGAGCTGTATGATAATAGCTCCTACACTGATCAGGAACATCGATGCAAAAGCAAGATTTCCGGCTTTTAAGGCTTTTTGCTTTACCCACTCTTCATAATCAGCTACTTTGTTTAATGTTTCTTTCATCTCTTTGTTCATGGTCGAACTCCTTTCTCCATCCAGGAGCTCTTTTATTTCAATGTCATAATAATCAGCAAGCTCAACCAGTATACTAAGATCTGGCATATTTGATCCTGTCTCCCATCTGGAAACGGTTCTTGCCGATACACCAAACTTTTCTGCAAGCTGTTCTTGTGTAAGATTATTTTCCTTACGGCATTGTTTCAAAAAAGCTCCTATCTTTTTTGTGTCCATGTTTCTACCTCTCTTTCACTTACAGCTTACCAATTATTTCAGAAAACCCCACGACATAAACCGAGAATCACCTGATTTTCGACCGGACATTGCGTGTCTGGTACAGATTAATCCATTTCAAACAGAAAATCTTCGTAATCTTTAACGTAATACCTGATACTTTTTCGCCCTTTTTGAATGATAATATGACCCTCTGCTTCCAGTTTTTCTATTTGTTTCCGGATACCGCCTGGATACTTTTCATTCAATTCACCATTTGCTTTCAGTGTTCTCCAGTAAGGCGTTTTATCTTCCAATCTCTGATGGCTTGCCCATGCAGCAATAGATACAAAAATTCCGGCAGTTATAGGTTCCGTAAAATCTGCACCATTCTCTTTCGCAAAAAATTCTCTTATCTTTCCAACTGTAATCACTTTGCCATATGGAATTTTTTTCATCACTTCATCATAAGCAATGGGTGGTGCAAAATACATCCTGTTTCCACCATATTTCTCAATGCTCTTTTCATCCGTAATTATCTGGAACTTTGGCATATCTTTATTATCATGCAACATTGCATTAAAATCCTTCTTATCTTCATTAGCCATATCCGCCACCTCCTGATCTAAGGATATACATTTTTCCTATTCTATGCAATGAGACACTTTTTAAATTTCTGATCGTAACCAGAATTTATAGCTCTTTCTTACGTTTTAAGTGAACACCAATATGCCCTACCCACTCATATTTTCTTTTCATCTTTTTCTCTACAAAACTTTTAAGGTAAGCGCAAAATAATTCGACGGATTGTGTTGCCCTAAAAATGAATCCATAATAATCATTAGAAAATGCAAGCATTTCACTTCATCTTCTCTTGCCAGAAATGATAGATGCGAGCATTTTACTCTATCCGATTTATGGAGGTGTGCTCATGAGAAGCAAAAGAATACCTGCCGAAGAACAATACCGTCTCATCATGGAATGCCGTCAAAGTGGATTGACAGATCATCAATGGTGTGTGGAACACGACATCAAACCGGGGACTTTTTACAACTGGGTAAAAAGGCTGCGTCAGAAAGGTTGTGTGGATTTGCCAGCGTCAACCGGACGCAGCTATCGTGCACCGGAAAGCCAGGAAGTTGTCAGAGTGGATTTTCATGATACTGACCCGCTCCCATATGAACAGCCATTCAATGTGATTCCGGTAGCTACGGAAAGAAATAACCTTTCCGTAGCAGAGCCAATGAAGCTGTCTGTAGGAAGTTTTCATCTAACAATACCAAATGGAACAGATCCTCAGCTTCTGGCTCAAACGCTCCGCATTGTGAAGGAGTTGGAATGTTAGGGGATATCACAGCCGCCGATGAAATCTATATCGTAACAGGCAGAACGGATATGCGGAAATCCATTGACGGGCTGTGTGCTATTGTAGAAGAACAACTCCATATGGATCCAAGGCGAAGCGCCCTGTATCTTTTCTGTGGAAAACGTTGTGACAGGATCAAAGCTTTGCTCTGGGAGTCTGACGGATTTGTGCTGCTGTATAAACGCATGGAAGTCCAGGGCAGGTTCCGCTGGCCCAGAAATCAGCTGGAAGTAAAGCAACTGACCTGGCAGCAATTCGACTGGCTCATGTCCGGTCTTGAAATCGAACAGCCAAAGGCATTCAAACCTACGCAATGATCGTGTAAAAACTCTATGCCAACCAACAAAAATGGAGAGCTTTCCACACCCTGTATCATGTCTGCAATCCCTTGTAAATACTGGATTTTCTGCTTCTTTTTCATTGCTTTTTATGGTATAATAAGAGCAATGAAAAAGGAGCAGAAGACATATGGCCGATAATTCAAAAGATTCAAAAATCCTTGCGTACAAGGACATGATCAACCAACTGAATAAGACGATTTCCGCACAGACAGAACTGATCCAGTCTTTACAAAAAACATTGGAAGCAGACCGTCTGGAAAAAGAAAACCTTCGTCAGCAGATTGAATATCTCACGAAGAAACTCTTTGGTACTTCCAGTGAAAAACGGAAAGATATCGATGGTCAGCTGAATCTTTTTGATGAAGCCGAGCAGGAGGCAGATCCGACATGGAAACAGGAACTTCCTGATGACATCACTGTTCCGGAACATAAGCGAAAAGCACGACGGACACATGCAGATCTCTTTAAAAATGTCCCTTCCTGCGATGAGATCATTTCTCTTCCGGAGGAGGAGCGGAACTGTCCAACCTGCGGAACACAGATGGAATGTATTGGGAAAGAATTCGTCCGCCATGAATTCCGGTTTACCCCTGCCAAAGGGAAAGTAGTAAATATCTATCGTGAAACCTATAAATGCCCGGAATGTGCCATATCAGAGGAACACCCGGATGATCAGACATTTGTCAAAGCGCCTGTCCAGGAACCATTGATCCCAGAAAGTTATGCATCGGAATCCGTTGTAGGATGGGCAATGCACCAGAAGTACCAGAATGGCCTGCCATTAAACCGGCAGGAATCGGAATGGAAGCAGCTGGGTGTCCCATTAAGCCGGGCTACGCTTGCTAACTGGATCATTTACTGTGCCGAGAATTACCTCTGTCATGTTTATGATTATTTTCACCGTCAGTTACGGATGCGTAAATATCTGATGGCAGATGAAACCCGGGTTCAGGTACTGAATGAGCCGGAGCGCAATCCTGAAACAGATTCCTGGATGTGGCTCTTCCGCAGTGGAGAAGATGGACTTCCGCCGATCCTGTTCTATCATTACACAGAGACAAGGGCAAAGTTCCATGCAGCATCTTTCCTGCAGGGGTTCCGTGGATATCTGGAGACCGATGGATACCAGGGTTATAACGATCTGCCGGATATCAAACGCTGCTCTTGCTGGGCACATGTGAGACGTTATTTCACAGATGCCATACCGAAAGGGAAAGAGTATGATTACAGCCTTCCGGCGGTGCAGGGAGTACAATTCTGCTCCAAGCTGTTTGATTGTGAGCGGTACTCAAAAGCAAAAAATCATACTGCGGAGCAGAGAAAACAGTTCCGTCTTGAAAAGGAGAAGCCGATACTGGAGGCATTCTGGAATTGGCTGGATCAACAGCGTCCAAATAAGGGAACCCGTTTGGCGAAAGCGGTGAACTATGCCCAAAATCGGAAAGACACCCTGATGACCTATCTGGAAGACGGTCATTGCAGTTTATCCAATAATCTTAGCGAGAATGCAATCAGACCATTCACTGTTGGCCGGAAAAACTGGCTGTTCAGTGCCAGTCCGAAGGGAGCTGCCTCTAGCGCTATTGTGTATACAATGGTTGAGATGGCAAAAGCGAATGACCTGAATACCTACAAATATCTGACATACCTCTTATCACAGCGGCCAGACGCTAAAATGTCAGATGAACAGCTGGAACAGCTTGCCCCATGGAGCGAGACTGCGAAAGCGAACTGTCAAAACTAAACATAGAGTAAAACGCTTGCATCTATCATTTTGGTGCAAGCGTGATTCATGGGCAGCGTAGCAATATTTTGCGCTTACCTTTTAAGGTCCAACATATTCAACTTTACTACCATTTTTGTATTCATCAATATATAAGGTTCTTTTTTCTACTTTATCCTGAAAAACTAACTCCATGGTCTCAAGACTACAAGTTATCTCAGTTTTTGACCATTTATATCTTCTTCCAAAATTATCAACTATTCGCATTTCGAACTCTTTCCCTTTTTGCTTTTTTTCTATTCTTAAGACCACTTGCAGAAATGGCAATTGAATAAAGCACTTCATTTGCTATAGTACGTATTGCCTGATAAGCCGGATTATTTAAAGGCTTATTCACATTATAATCAGTCCAACCAAGCGAATTCATTTTAGTAAGTGTTGCATAGGATTCATCTAATTCAGGATCAACATGCGCTCCCCCGTCTTGATTTGCAACATATGTTACAATATCACGTCTGGTAAATTTATTTTTTTTATCATCAAAAATAATCTCATTCCACCAATCATTAAACATCAAAAAAAGCACCTAGATTGATTATTTGATTTTGCATTATACTTTATCCCTTCAGGACTTACCATTAAATCGAGAAGAGTCCATGATGTAAACAAGTTACTAGGTGTATATAAATCTCCGCTAGAATAGAAAATAATTTGTGGTTTTAATTGACCAAAAATCGATTTTGATTTTTGTGTTTCATGAAATAAAACCCGCAGATGAGTTGCAAGTCGCTGAGCTTCTTTTTCATCTTGGTCATCCCAGTGATCTTGCAATTCTTGTTTACTAATCTTATATTTTGTCATATTTTCCACCTCTACAAATCCTTGTCTTTTGTATATTTTATCATACTACAGTTCCAAGCACTATTCTTATATTCGCAAAAAGAGCCTCCTTTCAACTGCTCTCCAGTCTTAAAAATGCAGTATATATCTTAATCTATATACGGTTTTTCATATTTTCACAACTCCATTTCTCTATGTTTGTTTTTATTTTTCTTCTGCTGCATATTGTACTCCTGGCTTTTTTCTCTGCCCCATTGCAGCCTGTCACTCAGTTTTCTCAGCACCTGCTCTTTTCGTTTCTGTCCTTCTAATGCTTTTTCCCTCTGAATATCATGCCAGATTGCCGACTCTATAGTATCACTGCCAAATATCCGCAGTGCTCTATTATATTTATCTGATATTACTTCCAGCTTATCTACATCATCACACAACTGATTGCACAGATCCGCTACCTTATCAGCATCCTTTTCCAGATCATCATAATCTTTCTTCAACTGCTGATATTTATCTCCCCATTTTTCTGCTTCTCTTGAAAGTTCTATCACCTTCGCAACTAACCCTGCAACATAATTCTTTATCTTAGCGAACAGAGGTTTAATCTTTTTGTTGCGATATGTGGATGCCAGTTCCAGTGCCCCGGCTTCCGGTAACACTAATTTAATTTGTCCTGAATTCTTTAATTCCTTATCAATATTATTAATGATTGACTGCAACTGATTCCGTTGCTTCTCCATATGCTTGAATTCTTTTTCCGCCTGTTCTTTGCTTTCCCTGACTTGATCCCTGGCTTTTTCTGCATCAGCTTTTTCCTGCTTAAGAGCCTTTATATCTGATTCTGCCGCTTCTACCTCTGCTGTCAAATTTTCTATTTTCTGCTCCAGCCCCTTTACTTCTTTTGCACGTTCCTTCTTCTTAAAATTATACACATCCAGATGTTCTTCATGAGTTCCTTTCTGCTCCCATTCGATTTCATGCCGCTCCATAATCTCTGCCAGAATTTCTTTTTCATGATTGATCCATTGATTCAATTCTGTATCATGCTTAGCACCGCCTTGAAATCCAAGACTTTTCAATGCCTGTTTCAACGAGACTCTTGTATCCATTCCTTTTCCCTTCCATCCGGTTACATAAGGTACAAAATCAATATGTAGATGTGGGGTAGCTTCATCTTGATGCAGATAGCAGCAAAATACTCGGAGTGTTGGATTTCGTCTCTGAAAATCCTGCATATATTCATTCAATACTTTCACCGCAAGATCTCCTTCTGGTGTCCCGGCAGCCATATCTTTATTATTTCCAATCTGGAAAATCACCTCATGGAACAACTTCTCCTGCTTTCCATGCTGGATCTTATCATAATAATTCGTAATCTTCCGGTCATTTCTTTTCCCGACATTATACCGTTCTACCGATTCATCAAACAGTTCTTTGTAAACATCCTTCAGATTTTCATCCCAGTAACAGATGTTCAGATATACTCTGTTCGGATTAACATTTTCTGCAATAAAATCCCGTCTGTTATGAGCAAGAGAACCTGCTCCTGTCATACCGCTGATCGTTCTTTTCATCATCCTATTTTTTCACCTCACATTCTCTAAATAGTGCCGGATACGGCACATAAATTGTATTCATGCCCGTTAGGGCGGTTTTGTTACTTTTGTCAAAAGTAACGCAAAAGCACTTTCGACAGCCGTACCGTCCATCAAAAGTACCCTTGCGCCCTGCGGTGCTATTCCTCCCTGCGGTCGGTGTACTTCCGTCCTCATATCTGCAACTTTTCCTTGTCTGCCATTTATACAGGAGCGTGCCACGCCCCTGTCATATGGCATTCAAAGAAGAATTACCATCGAAAGTCAGCCTGTATTCCCCGCCTGTCCAGATACTCCTGGCGAGCTTTTTCCCGTTCTTCCTCTGATGGAGCTGTTTTTGATTTTGTATATAATTCACGCTCTGCCATAGCGTTCATTTTTTGTTCCAAGCCTTTTTTCACATCAGCGGCACAATTATCATCATCAAGCAGATGATATCGGAGCAGTTTCATAAATAATTCCTGTGGTATTTGTATATTTTTCATTCATAGCTCCTTTCAAGATAGCAAGATTCCCTGTTCTTAAAGAGATGGTAATCTTGCCATCTTCCCAATACTATTCAGGCAACATCCAGAACCACTGGTTGCCAATCTTCACAGAATCAATTTCCAGTTCCTTTTTCGCATTCCACAGAGTTTTCTTTTTAATTCTCCTGCTTTCCGCCTCTTCCGCCACCTTTGTCTGTGCTACAGAACCAGAGGCAAGGATTTCCTTAAGAAATTCCTTTGCTGCATGAATTTTCTGTCCCCGGTTGTCTCCGCTCAACAAATCATCTGCGCTGATGTCATATTCCCCGATCCATTCAAATCCAGTATCTTTGTCTAAACGAAATGCAATGGATTTTCCTTCCGGTGCAAGGGAGCTTTTTACATGACACACAACACGAATTTCTGGTTCATCCTTGATTCTTCCGACAATCAGTACGCTTCTGGCGGCTGCTTGAAAATCAATAGATCCAAGTCCACGGTATGACGATTTCCCATTACTGTTTTTGTTCATGTGACCGATTAAAATAATCGCACAATGATATTTTTCAGCAAGCACAGCCACACGCTTCATCAAGGGACGGATTTCATTTGCCCTGTGCATATCTACAGCGGTCCCCAGAAACCCCTGTATCGGGTCTAAAACTACAAGGCGTGCATTTGTCTTTATGATAGCTTCTTCTAATCTGGCATCCATCATAGTCAACGCCTGATCGTTATCATCAATTACCATCACTCTGGAACAGTCTGCACCTGCGGAAAGAAGTCGGGGCTTAATGGTATCGCCCAGTCCATCCTCTGCAGTCTGATAAATCACATTTACCGGCTCCAGCGCCATCGTTTTTTCCTCCAAATCTGATTCATCACTGTCCGATGGTAATACCGCTTCGCCTTTTGTCAGTTTTGCAATAATCTGCAGCACCATTGTGGTCTTGCCCTCACCGGGATCTCCCTGCACGATCGTAACTTTCCCAAAGGGAATAAAAGGATAAAGCAGCCAGTCTATTTTTTCTATCTCTACCTGTTCCATATTTATCAGTTTCAAATTGGATTCGTTTCTTCTGTTATCCAAAATTACCTCCATTTTCTGTTGAAAGATGGGGGAGACTTTGGTAGAATAACCTCAGTAATTGATTTGGATTTTCTACCAAGTCTCCGCCTTTAGGTGTTTGCCGACACTTAAAGGCTTTTATTTTTCATCTTCCAATATCTCTATTTTAAAATCACTTGCTGTCCAAGCTGCTAAACAACCATTACCAGTGATTTCAATTACCTGTTTCATTAATGCCCGGCAGTCTGCCAGTACCTCATATAAATCCTCTGTTTCCAGATGTTCCAGACGCTCCCACAACCGCCGTATTTCAAGGCTTAACCGATCACTTTGATATTTACCAACTGCAATCTTTACTTCCTGATGAAGTACCGACTGAATGAAATATTTCCCTTTCGGCACTCCGCTCACTGTAATACGGGCTTCTAATTCTCTGCGTTCCTCCGGTGTCATCCGAAAACAAATTGTCTGGTTACGTTTTCTGTCTTTATCTAATCCACTCATTACAAATCCTCCCTATATTCACTGTCCAGCCGTTCAGCCAGTTTTGTCTGCTTGTTTGGATAAAGATGTGCGTAGGTATTCAGTGTAGTTTCCACTTTTTCATGTCCGAGACGGTTTGCAATCTCCAGCGGTGAAAATCCCAGTTCGATCAACATACTCGCATGGGAATGCCTCAAATCGTGTACTCTTATCCGTTTTACGCCACTTTCTTTAATTCCTCTCCTGTCCAGAAATCCATTTCTTCTGCCTTGCTCTTACCCATACTTCCGGCTTTTGCACAGGGATTACTTTTCAAATCGTAATATCGAACCGCATAATTAAAGATTGCGCTCAACTGGTTATTGATTGTTTTCAGATAAGTGGGTGAATAGCCCATTTTAATCAATTCATTCTGCCATTGACGGATGTCAGCTGCAGTAATGTCATTTACCCGCTTATTCCCGAAATACGGGAGAATTTTCAGCTCCACGATATACTTTTTCGTTCTCATGGTATGCTCCCGCAGGCGAGTCTCCATATCTGCACAATACATCTTCCAAAAATCCTCAAACTTCATATCAAAGTCCGCTTTTTGCGTAATAAGGAAATTCCGAAGCCATTCCTCCGCCTCTCTTTTGGTCGCAAAACCTCTTTTAGTAGATTTCCGGCGTTTTCCTTGCCAATCCGTATAACGATACTGAATCAACCATTTCCCGGTTTTCTTATCTTTTTCCGCTTTCATTCGACCACCTCCTATGCACTGAAACCATACCAGCGTTTTTCAAAATAGCGTCTGGGAACTTTGCCCGCAATTACCAGAAATCCTTCTTTTTCCAGTTCCTGATTCAGCTTACGAATCAGCTTGTACGCATGACCTACAGAAACGCCCAGCATTTCTGCAAGTTCATTTGCAGTAATATAAATCTTGTTATTTTCTGCCATATATGCATCCTCCTTTTCTTTTTATAGCGTCATCGCTACATTTTATATTTCCATTATATGTAGCGACTTCGCTATTATCAAGTATTTTGAAATGCTAGTAGAAAATTTTTTTCAAACATGGTATAATGTAGCCATCTCGATACATGGAGGACGATAAGAATGACCATAGGAGAAAAAATCAAATACTGCAGAAAGCAAATCGGAATCACGCAAGATAAACTGGCTGAGCTGACTGGTATCCATCCGGTTTCTATCCGAAAATACGAAACCAATAAAATGCAGCCGCAACCTCCTCAGTTAGAGAAAATTGCAGCTGCACTCGGTGTCAGTTATAATGCCTTGAATGGCAGTGATACTGCCGGACTTCGTCTGGAAACAGTCGGTGATCTGATGGGCGTACTTATGGTTCTTTGCAATTCCGGCATCCTCCAGATCAGCGGAGAGCGTGGGGAAGACAAGATGTTAAAGGACGATACTGTATCTATCCACCTGAATCCAATTCTTTCCTCTTATCTTGAAATCGGGTATACGGCCAGAGGGAAGGCACATACGCTGTCTTTGCAGGACGCTTTGTTAAATATCAGAAGTTATAAGGTATTTAATGACCTAATGAAATGGGAAAAAATGAATTATCTCTACCAGAGTGCATTGAAATCCGCTGGAGATAATCCAAATGAAGCTACACAAGCAGCAATAGATGAAATAGTAGAGACGAAAGAAAAAGTAGAGTTGGAATTGCAGAAAAGCCAGATGACTTTATTTATTTGATATGAAGGAGGTAAAACATTATGAGCTACACTACTCGAAAAGATTTATTTGAAAAAATCGAAACTCATCGCAGTCGTCCATTAATTGCATATGTAACATCTATACGACCAAATTTCAGCGGCCAAATGGCTGGTGACTCTGTGGACTATATTATAAAACAAATACAGAGTATACCAACTACACAACGTGAGATTGACTTTTTAATTATTAGCAATGGTGGTGATCCAATTACAGCATTAAGAATCATAAGTCTTCTTAGAGAACGCTTTGACAAAATTTCTGTATTATTACCATATGTCGCATATAGTGCAGCAACCATACTATCACTTGGTGCTGACGAAATAATTATGCACCCATACTCAAATCTCGGTCCAGTCGATCCACAACTTACCGTTTCCAGACAATCTGATAACGGGCAAGCCTCTCAATTACAATTTAGTTCTGAAGATATTCGTAATTATATTGATTTCGTAAAAAGTGACGTTGGAATCACCGATCAAGAACATTTGATTTCTGCTTTTAACGCTCTCGCAAAAGAAGTTGGCCCACTTCCTATTGGTTCATCAAAACGAAGTCAACAGCTATCATTATCTTCAAGTATTAAAATGCTCGAAACACATATGGAGGACAAAAGCAAAGCTGCAGAAATTGCTAAAGCATTAAACTCATCCTATTATCATCATGGATATGCCGTTGGACGTTCAGAAGCGAAAAGCATTGGACTAAATATAGTATTTCCGGATCCTGAACTGGAAACATTAATGTGGAACGTTTGGTGCGATTACTCTGACGAAATGAAGTGCGGTTCAGAGTTTAACATTGTAACTGCAATCATGACCAATCCAACCGTTATTACCTGGCTAAATTCTGCCACTACAATAAACTTACCAGTTAATACACCGCCTCCAATTGCACAAAATATCATAGGTAACCTTGCTCAACAATCCGCTACTATCACACCACAACCACCAATTCAAATTAAAGAATTAGTGGCAACAATAGAAAGTCCACGAAGTGCCATGGCAATTCACACAACATTTAGCATAACATATTGGAGAGACGCAAATATGGCATTGTCTTTCAATGCAACCCAGTACTCCGAAGGTTGGAAAATAGTTTAGAAAGGAGCTCCGCATGAATAATCTTGGAATTAATATTTCTCACAACGGTCCATATACTAATGTTTCAACTGCACCCCTTTGTTTTAGCCAAACTGTTAGAAATATTGCTGTCCCTATGATATTATCATCAGAACAGAGAATTATAACAGTAAACGAAATGTCACCAACAAAAATTCCAAATACTGACCGCATTGAAACAGGTAAATAATTCTTATATCTAAATATTATTTTGTACTCAATCTGTACTCAAACCACATAGCAAGAGCCCGGAAACCCGCATAAACACTGGATTTCCGAGCTCCATTTTTTTATTCAAATTCCCCGCAGAGAAACTTATTATCCCTGTGAAGGCTTGATTTCTGGAACTTTTAATGGCGATTATTACATCTTTTATCACAATTATTTTATGTTTTCAAAAATTCAGGTATCATATGGGTATCACATACAAGTATTCTTATTGAAAAATTATTTTATTTTCATCACCCACGTTCATAATACTATCTATTAATGTATTGTCACAATTTTTTCCAATTATAATTTTATCTAATGCCAGACCGCATTTATCATATGAAATATCCCTTCCTTTGTAATCAAAATCTTCTTTTACTTTTGGATAAACATTTCCTGAATTCAAAATTCCCTCACCGAATGGATCACTTAGAATCCTAACTTCTTTTTCAAGATATGATTTCATAGATTCATTATCTGGATTTTTAATGACATATGGAAGTTCTGCCATTAGCATTCCATTGTCAAACAATTCTTTAGGACTTGAATTATATGCTTCTATCAACATTTCTGTATAATCAACCTTGTTCTTATCAACATATTCAACTGGATATAACATATCATAATCTATAACATTAAATACAAGGCATATTCCCCTACTGTTATTACTATATGCCTTCCACATATAGTTCTCACACGAATATGTTAATGAACACACGTCATATATTTCCTTCATAGTTGCTATAAAAAACATTATATTATCACTAGGAATTCCTGTTCTATATGACACTTTTTTTACATTATATTTCATATCAAATTCTGTTTTATCATTTAGAAACTTATAATATGAGAACCATAACTGTCCCTTTTCCAAACTTTGAAATTTTATCCGATTCAAATATTCATTATTATCGAACGCAATAAATTTATACAATTTATCGTTTACTATTATTGACTTCAAAAAATCGTAAGCGCTTAATTTTTGGGTAACTACAAATTTATCCTTTTTTCATTCATAATGATAGAAAATAGTTTTTTACTCCATCATCTTGATAGGAAGTAGATTTTTACTACAATTGGAGGTTTCATTATGAATGGTAAACGTACTCCAGGCCGTTCCCTGGATGAATGGCTAGAACTGGTGACATCCTGCCGGCAAAGCGGTCTTACCGATGCTGCCTGGTGTCATGAAAATGGGATTTCTCCCAGCTGTTTTTACAATGCTGTCAGCAGGCTTCGCAAAAGAGCCTGTGAGATACCAGAACCATCTGGAAAAGCAAGCACTCTCGATTTTACATCCCATAAACAGGATGTAGTCCGGATTGCTATAGAGCCGGAACATACTCCGGCAGAACTAGTTTCAATGAAAAAAAACTGTTCTCTGTACCTTGACAATTCACATACGATTGAAATCGAAGCAAATGGACTTCGGATCCGCATAAGCAATGATATCCAGCCGGTTTTATTAAAAACTCTGATGGCTGTGCTCAGGGAGTCCACATGCTAGCGGATATCTCGAATGTCGATGCAATCTACCTTGTCTGTGGAAGAACAGATATGAGAAAGTCCATTGATGGTCTTTGTGCCATCATCCAGGATCAGTTTTCTATGGAAATCGACCATGCACTCTATCTCTTCTGCGGTAGAAAATGTGACCGGATCAAAGCAATCTTGAAGGAACCGGATGGGATCGTCATGATCTATAAAAGATTGACGGTTCAGGGGTCTTACCGGTGGCCACGAGATAAATCAGAGGTACGAAATCTTACCTGGAGAGAGTTTGACTGGCTGATGTCCGGCATCGATATCGAGCAGCCAAAAGCAATCCGAACATCTTAAAAAGCTAGCTTAAATCTGCACACAAAAGTGCCGGATTTCCTGGTATTTTCGGCACTTTTCAGGCTTTTACACACCTTGTTTTTCTATGAAAATCCTCTGTTTTCTGGTATAATAGAAGCATCAGAAAAGGGAGGAAAAAGCAGTGGCTAACAGTTCCAAAGACCTTCAGCTGCGTGAGCTGAAAGATATGATCACAGAGCTTAGAAACATGATAAAGACACTTCAGGCAACTGTGGATGCTGCCAGCAAACGGGAAGAAGTTCTTATTCAGGAGAGAGACAACCTGAAAGACGAGATTAGCCTTCTCCGTAAGAAGCTTTTTGGTTCCTCAAGTGAAAAACGTGTGATTGATTTTCCGGGTCAGTTAAACCTTTTTAATGAAGCAGAACTGGAACAGGATCCCTCGATTGCGGAGACAGAAGAACTTGCTGCAATACTTCCGGAGGAGACTCCTAAAAAGAGAAAAACCAGAGCAACAGATGCAGAGCGCTTTAAAGGGATACCAGTAATAAAAAAATATATCGATATCCCGGAAGAGGATAAAACATGCCCTGTTTGTAGTACTCCGTTAGTTAAGATTGGCGAAGAGTTTGTCCGTCGTGAACTGGTCTTTATTCCTGCCAAACTGAAAGTCGTTGAAATCTACAGTTTTAATTACAGCTGTCCGGAATGCAGTAAACGGGATATCCCTGTCATGAAAAAGGGAAAAGACGGAAAGCCTCATATGCTTTATGGTATGGCCTCAGCTGGTACCGTTGCCTGGGTCATGTATCAGAAGTTTTGCAACAGTCTCCCATACTGTCGCCAGGAAAAAGACTGGAAACAGTACGGAGCTGCGATCACCCGTGCAACTATGGCAAACTGGGTAATCCGTAATTCTGAGGCATTTTTCCGCCCGATGTATGAATATTTTCATCGGAAGCTTTTGGAAAGAAACTTCCTAATGGCTGATGAGACGCCTCTTCAGGTTTTGCATGAAGAAGGACGTCGTGCTCAGACAAAGTCCTATATGTGGCTGTTCCGTAGCGGAGAAGACGGTGGTATCCCGATCATTCTCTACAAGTATTCACCAACCCGCGCCGGAGACAATGCCGTTGAATTCCTTCAGGAATTTAACGGATATCTGATGTGTGATGGTTATAGCGGATACAATAAAGTATCCAATGCAAAGCGGACAGCCTGCTGGGCACATATCAGAAGATACCTGACAGATGCCATTCCAAAAGGAAAGCAGCTGGATTATACCCAGCCTTCCGTACAGGGCATGATGTATATCAATCAGCTCTTTCATCTGGAAGATGTCATTAAGGCAGAGCACTCATCCTTCGATGCTATCAAAAAGGCTAGACTTGAAAAAGAAAAGCCGATAGTGGAAGGCTTTTTGTCGTGGCTTGATAAACAGAACCCTGTCAGAGGTTCGAGGATGGATAAGGCTGTAACATATATCCAGAACCGGAGAGACTATCTTATGACCTATCTGGAAGATGGACGATGCAGTTTCTCTAACAACCTCAGTGAAAATGCGATCCGTCCATTTACAGTCGGCCGCAAAAATTGGCTGTTCTGCGATACACCTCATGGTGCCCAGGCCAGTGCTATAGTATATACGATGGTAGAAATGGCCAAGGCAAATGGAGTAAATGTCTATCACTATTTAACCTATCTTCTGGAAAAGCTACCAGATGATAGTATGAGTGACAATGAATTAGATCAACTTGCTCCATGGAATGAAAAGGTAAAAATTGAGATAGAGCGTCGAGCAAAAAACTCAAATCAATCATAAATCATATGTGAATTGTCAAGGTATTCCGGTTACTGAAAAGTAGCCGGATATTTTTCTATCAACGGCTGAAATTTAAGCGCTTACAAAAAATCTATCTTATATTTACTTAAATCTTTATGCTTTCTTTTGTCATATTCTTGGTAAAATCCTAAATTCATAGCAACTCCCCCACATCAAAATTTGGTAATACTATCTGACTTTATCTTTTTTATTTGCTCTTCTAAGTTGTTTTCCCATTCCTTATTTTTGTTATAATATAATTTTAATGTTTTTATCAGTTCTAATGTAAATGTATAAATTAATGCTGCCAAAGATAAGCCTCTTGCTATCATACCAGCATTTTTCATTTTTATTCCAGCAATTAACACTACCACTAATCCTATTGATAATATCAAAATAAATATTCCGTTATATATCCATATGGCATTTGCATTTTCTTTTTTTGTTATTATAGTTCTTATGTATGACATTACCATTATCACTACAGACATTACTGCTATAATAAAATCAATTACTGTTGCTATTTTTTCATTACCTTGATATCTCATCAAATAAACCACTATACCTATAAACATCAAATATAGAATAATCGGTACAGAAAGTTCCATTCTATTCATCACTTTAGAAGTAAGCAAATATTTTTTCTTACCTTTAATATTATTAAACCTCTTTAGTTCTTGATTTTTTACATATTTTGTCGACCTATTCATAAATTAATCCTTTCCCAATATTTCCGTCTGTTCATCCATTATTACATCTTTAAACTTCCGCCCCTGAATCATACAATTTTCAAGTACATCGTCTAAATCCGCATACCATCCAATTAGTTCATAGCTCTCTGACTGGGGGTATCCTGTCTTTTCACAATGTAATAAAATAACATCATATTGTCCTGTTCTTCCGTCTGAAAAAATAACTTTTTCATTCTCGTCCAGCGGCTCTCTGCACATTCTGTAATATACATCATTGTACTTAAACTCTATGCCCATAAACTTTTGTCTGTCTAAATTATCTGCAGGAATTGATCGTCCTGATTCATACTCATATATAAAATCCTTTAATTCTTTATATTCATTAACTCTCATGACAATCCGAACCTCCTCTTAATCTTCTTAATTAGTTTTTCTTCATCCGCTGTTATTGGTATTCCTTTATCGCTATGGTCTAAATTCAAGTGCTTATGTGGCATCAATCCATGATGTTGATGTAGTAAATCAATGCTTATAATCTGCCTATGTGTCTCATCATAAAAAGATAAATGTTTTAACTTTCCATTCTGAACAATCGCATATGCTCTTTCTGCTGAGTGCGAATATTCAGGAGCCTTAACAGCACCACTATTCTGTAAAATTACCTGCACCCCATCTACATCGCCTACAGTATGATAATTCTGCCCATTTTCAACAAAATTAAATTTTCCTGTATCTACATCTTGAAATGCTCCTCTACTTCCCATATTGTAACACATCCTTTCGTTCAAAAATATTAGATTCTTTCCATAAACACAATTGCTTAAATTCTTTATTTTTATTATTAAATGCATCTTTATATTTTATATTTACAAATCTTCCAGTCATTCCAGATATCATATCTCCATATACAATAATCAATGGTGGCTCAATTCTTTTTTTCATCTCATTAAACCCTTTCAAAAATACTTTCTGATTATTCATACATCCTATTGTTGAAACTATAACTATAGAATTCTTCTCTATTCCACTAAAACATATGTCATAAGTATCTTCTGCCCACCATGATATAACTGGTAAGACAACACATTTATATGTCTGCCAAAGACAACCAAGCCATCGGTTCATATACACATTATGTCTTACTTCATTAATATTCATTGTTGGATAAATGCTATAATCTGGTGTCCCTACCGCCATTACTGTTTGAAATCTAGGTATATATTTCATAGGATCAGTCCAATATTTCAATAAATCTTTATCATATGTAAATGGTAACACTATTTTTTTACTGTTATCTTGTTTTGTTGTTAAATTCTTTATTCCAACTGGTTCCATATTTTCAATGTCCAACATTTCCTCATCAGTTTTATGTATTATAGGCATTCCATAGTCCCCTAGCATATGTTCCCCCAACATTGGTCTAATCACTTTAAATTTTTCTTCTTCCGATAAGCCATGTATCATTTCATCGCCTCCATTCATTATGCTTGTTCGCTTATTTCTAACATCATATTTAAAAAATATAGGGCTTGATCCCCTTTTTAGTTCGTCATATATTAGCTTGTTCGCTGTTTTCTAACATTAGAATAGCACTTACATATCTTTCTGTCAACTATGTTTTTCATTGACAGGTCATAAACTTATCTAACAAGATATGACCTGCCTATCTCTGTATCTGTATATTCCATTTAAGTAGTGCACTTTTTCCGGGAATTCAGAGCACCTAAATCCGATATTTCAGAGCAGGTATTTCCGCCCTATAGTGCAATCACCTATAATGAATCCATGCACATAAAAATGTGTAAATTCATTACAGGAGGTCGATAACCATGACTGATTATCGAGAAATCATCAGACTACATAGTCTGAAGTTCAGCAATGTATCTATTGCCAACAGCTTATGTTGCTCACGCAACACAGTTTCAGAAGTGCTGAAGCTTGCTGAAACACATTCTCTGGAATGGCCTATTCCAGAAACTCTTTCCAACAAAGATATCGAGTATCTGTTTTATCCAAACAGAGGCAATAATGAGGGAAGAAGACTCCCTGATTATGAGTATGTTTACAATGAGCTGGCCAAGCCGGGTGTAACGCTCTCGCTCTTATGGGCAGAATACTGTGCCAAATGTGAGGCAGAGCATACGATTCCGTATCAGCATTCACAGTTTAATGACAAGTATCATGCCTATGCTGCATCAAAGAAAGCAACTCTCAGAATTAAGCGCAAACCAGGAGAAACAATGGAAGTAGACTGGGTAGGCGATACACTTAAAGTTTACGATGCTGCCAGTTGCATCGACATACCTGCATATATATTTGTTGCTGTTCTTCCATGCAGTTTGTATGGATATGCAGAAGCATTCCCAGATATGAAATCCAACCACTGGATAGAAGCTCATATCCATGCGTATTCATTCTTTGGTGGTGTAACACGTATTCTTGTACCAGATAATCTTAAAACAGGTGTGATTAAAAACACACGGGCAGAGCTTGTACTTAACCGTTCCTACCACGAAATGGCAGAGCACTATGGAACTGCAATTATTCCTGCCAGACCGGTAAAACCGAAGGATAAACCGAATGCGGAAGGCACTGTAAAAGTTCTTGAAACATGGATTCTTGCAGCACTAAGGAACCGGAAGTTCTTCACTTTTGAAGAACTCAATAAAGCCATCCATGAAAAGCTTGAGGAATTCAATGCAAAGCCTTTCCAGAAAAAGAAAGGAAGCCGGTTATCTGCATTTATTGAAGAAGAAAAAGACTTCCTCATGCCATTACCTGCTTCCCCGTATGAAACGGCTGTCTGGTCAACTGCCACCATACAACCTGATTATCTCATAAAAATCGGAGATTGCAAGTATTCTGTTCCGTATGAATTTATTGGTAAGAAGGTCGATATCCGCGCTACGGAAAACAGTATTGAAGTTTTTTACCATAGCAACCGTATAGCATCGCATGTACGCAGGTCTTATTCTCCGGAACCGATTTATGTACCGGAGCATATGCCTGAAAACCACAGAAAATTTCTGGAATACAACACAGACAGTTTTCTGGACTGGGGAAAGAATGTTGGCCATTCCACCCTTATTGTAGTAAAACATTTTTTATACATGCATAAGGTAGAGCAACAGGGATATAAATCCTGTGCATCGCTGATGAAGCTTGCTGACCGCTATGGTACGCAACGTTTGGAAAACGCCTGTATCAAGGCACTTAGTTACACACCAAGTCCAAGTTTAAAAAATATCAGTACCATTTTGAAAAATGGTCAGGATAAAGTGGCAGTAGCAAAGGTTGTTTCCAATGCTGCCAATAAAGAGAGTTCCAAGTATGGCATCACCAGAGGTGCCTCCTACTACGAAGGAGGTGACCGTTTATGATTCGTCAGTCAACCATAGACAAGCTGCATGATATGCGATTATCTGCAATGTCAGATGCCTTTGAATGCCAGTGCAAGGATCCTGACACCTATCAGGGATTATCTTTCGAAGACCGATTCGGTATGCTGGTTGATAAAGAATGGGATAAGCGAAAAAGCACAAAGCTGCAAAAACTTATCCGCAGTGCTGAATTCCGTTATCCCAATGCGTGTATGGAAGATATTGAGTATCATCCTGACCGAAATCTGGATAAAGGACAGATGCTGGAATTCTCCACCTGCCGGTATATATCTGATGACCACCATATCATTCTAAAAGGAGCATCTGGGAATGGAAAAACATATATCGCATGTGCGCTTGGAATCGCAGCCTGCAGGAACTTTATCAAAGTACGTTATGTGCGCCTGCCTGATCTATTGAATGAGCTGGCTGTTGCACATGGGGACGGCACGCTGAAAAAAGTAATCAAAGCATATCAGAAGATTGATCTTTTGATTCTGGATGAATTCCTGTTAAGCCCCGTATCCACGGAACAAACACGGGAACTTCTTGAAATCATTGAAGCCCGTAGTGTGAAAGGCTCTGTAATCTTCTGCACACAGTTTGAACCGAAAGGCTGGTACAGCCGCATTGGAAATGACTGTGATGCCACTATTTGCGAAGCAATCATCGACCGGATCATTCATAATTCCTATGAGGTGATGATTGATGGCCGCGTATCCATGAGGGAACGTCATGGCATTCATGCTTCCCGGAAAGGAGCTGCCAATGACTGATTATTGTGCTTTCAGCCAAGACCATAAATGCGTTAAATTTACGGATTATGAAATAACCCGCCACGAATTAGAAGAAGCCGATGAACTGTGTCATGGTAATTGGATAGAAATCCAGCATCTAAGAGAATACATTGACCGTTTACAGGCACTTCTTACAGAGCATGGGATAACTATTCCAGATGAATACTAATTAAATGACTGCACTCTGCTCCGGAAAGATATGCACTATTTTTCCGGAAAAGGGTGCTCTGAATTTCTGGAAAGCATGCACTATTGCATTGGAATACTCACTGTATCTTATTACTCCCTACTCTCTGGTTTATATGTCACATTAAATACATAGTCTAACAACCACTTCTTGAAAGATTGATTATTCTTATTTCTTATATCATCCGAAAATGCTTTATACAATTCCGTACCAGAAACTAAACTTTTCAATATTGCATCATAAGTTGCTCTATCACTCTCATCTCTTGCATTTTGTGCATCAGAATACTTCATAGCATTCTGATATGTCTCATCTTGTTCCACAATATCTGGTAATTCTGCAATTTGCTTTCTGATTCTATCCTCATCTGTCCACTCGCAGTTTCCCCACATCTCATGAAATGATGCTAATATATTTGATAAAGTGTCCAGCTCTGGAACAGGAATACCCACATCTGTCTTTACAGGTATAGGCTCTATCTCCGAATCCTTATCCTCCAGCTTTATACTTATCGTATCCTGTGCCACTAATCTATAACTTTCAAGTTCAACATCTTCCATTATCTCATCAGCATTTCCATTATCCGGTTTAGGCAGCTTACTTACAAGAAAAGTCAAATAAATTGATAATCTTTCCCAGTCCATTGATCCATACGGCAATATAGATGAAAGAAAATTATAAGTTCGTAAAAAGGTCTTAGCAGAACTCTTAAAATCTACCTGATCATCATATTCAAGTTCTTTATATCTTTCTGTTCCCTTATCAATAATCGGATCTATCTTTGTTCTATCGACATTATCTAAATATAGTTCTGCTACCTCTGTTACTTCCTCATCTGAGTAAACATCTAAAGGTTCCATCTCATCGACTAAATCATTTAATTTATTTACGTCTGTCTCTCCTGATAAAATAGTTGTTTTATAGTACTTATCAAATGCTGTCTTGATATCTGCCGGATCATTTTGGAAATCAAGAACAAAAACTTCATTTTTATTAGGATAGCAACGGTTCAAGCGTGATAATGTCTGTACTGCCTTGATATCCGATAATCCCTTATCAACATACATCGTTTGCAGCAATGGTTCATCATATCCTGTCTGAAATTTATTTGCAACTATAAGCAATCTGTAAGGATCTTTTCTAAACTTTTTCTCTATCTGTGAACTTGGAAAACCATTTAGTTTTGCTTCATTATATGTGACACCTTCATATTTAATTTCACCTGTAAATGCCACTATAGCCTTATATGGACTTTTTCTTTCTTCAAGCAGCCTGCTAATTGCCATATAATACTCTACGGCTCTTTTTATATTGCTTGCAACCACCATTGCTCGTGCTTGTCCTTTAATCTTGTTACGCACTTCAGAATGAAAATGTTCGACAATGACCCCTGCTTTCTCCTTTACCGCCACTTTTTGCACTTCTACATAATAACGTAATATTCTCTGTGCCTGTTTTTTATCAAACAAAGGATCATTTTCCACTGTCTTGACAATATGATAAAAGCTTTCGTATGGCGTATAGTATCTGAGAACATCCAGAATAAACTTCTCTTCTATAGCTTGTTTCATGGTATACACATAATGAGGATTTGCTTTCTGTGTACCATCATCATTCAAAATGGGATTTCCGTGTTCATCAAACATTTTCTTTCCGAACATCTCAAGAGTTTTATTCTTTGGTGTCGCTGTAAATGCGAAATAGCTGGCATTAGGAGCCATCTTCTTGCCCTCTATAATCGTATTTAATTTATCTTCAAACTCATCATCATCGTCATACACATTTCCTGAAACTGCAATATTCATCTTTGCAGCCAAACTGCCATTCTGGCTGGAATGAGCTTCATCAATTATGATAGCAAATTTCTTATTTTTGTAATCTGCAGAAACTGCATCAAGAATAAATTGAAACTTATGTACAATCGTAATAATAATCTTTTTCCCTTGTTCCATAAGCGTACTTAATGTTGATGCATCCTTTGCCCAGCCAACTGTACTAGACACCTGCATAAACTGCTTAATGGTATCACGGATTTGCTTATCAAGATTTACTCTGTCTGTAACAACTATTACTGTATCAAATACATCTTTCTTATCCTTTTTTAATGTAACAAGCTGATGTGCCAGCCATGCTATTGAATTAGATTTTCCTGAACCAGCACTATGCTGAATAAGATACCTATGTCCTGGACCATCATTTTTTGCATCAGCTAAAAGAGAAGTGACTACTGATAACTGATGATATCTTGGAAATATCTGCTTGTATGATTTGCGCCCTGTATCCTCGTCCTTTTCTTCTGTTATCTGTACATAATTTTCCAATATGTTAGACAAACATGGCTTTGTCAATATATCTTTCCACAGATAATCTGTCTTCAAGCCATTGGGATTTCTAGGATTTCCAGCTCCATTATTATTTCCCTTATTAAATGGCATAAAGAAAGACTTCTCTTTCTTAAGTTCTGTACACATATATATTTCATCGTCATCTACTGCAAAATGTACAATGCACCTCTTAAATTGAAATAACAATTCATCCGGTGTTCTATCTGTCATATACTGTCTGATTGCATCATCATGATTTTGCTTGGTTATCTGATTTTTAAGTTCCATAGTAATGATAGGCAGCCCATTTAAAAAAATACAAACATCAAGAGCCAGCCTGCCATAATCATTGCTATATCGAAGCTGCCTTGTAACACTAAAGATATTTTTATCATAGCTCTCTTTAGCCTCTTGATTACCCTCACTCGGTCTGACCATATAGAAATCTACAGTTTTATTCTTATACTTCATTCCCTTACGAATAATATTGATTACGCCATCATCTGATATTTTTTTACTCAGACGATCCAGAAACTTTTTCTTCTCGATCTCATTGTCTTCTATACGAAGCTCGGCAAGTTTCTCATCCTGCGTGTCATGTAAAAAGCGAAACAGGCGCACTTCATCTATAGCATATATCTTGTTATAATCTGAATTGCTGCCCTCTTCATAATGATTGTTTTCTACCAGATATTTTACAATCATAGTTTCAAAGCCATTCTCTTTCATATTTGTTGCCATTAACTAATGCGCCTCCTTCTTCAGTTAAAATCCACCATTCTGATATGCTCGTGCAATCACATACGATGGCTCATAAAATGCACTACAGTTGTAATTATCAATCACATCACAGATTTCATTGTTATATACCCTGATTATCCCATCTACAAAATCTTCTTTTGAAGTCAAGGTATCTCTTATCAGACGCTGATATACTGCTCCCATATCTAAAGGCGAAGGAATAATTGAAGCCATCTCTTTGTCAACTGCTGTAATATCATAATCTCCGGTTTTTAAATCATAATCACTTATCCAGTCTTCTTCTACCTTCAATGGATTTTCACAATGTAATACATTTGCACAGCTAAGCAGATGATATAAACCATCCCGTCCGATTGTATTTACGACATACTTATTTTTCTGCTTAATGTGTCTTGCAACACGCTCTATCATATAACATACAAAATAAAGGTCATTCGATTCTATATCTTCGTCTGGGAAGTACTTATTCTTCATAATATCTCACTCCCTTCAAAAGTCAATGTTTTCAGTGCAGCTTCTGTACAGAATACAATCTGATGGGTAGGATAATTAAATCTTACCAGTCCCCAGAATGCATCTCTTGGGATTCTGCCATCAATGAATCCTTCCACAAAATTCCAGATCTGATCGTCTGCCATAGGTCCTTCCACAATGTCATAATCATGTTCAATTCCTCGTCTGCAGTCTGCCACAAAATCAAGCCACTCATCTGTCATCTCATTAAAGGTCAATATCTTCAATTCTGTGTTTGGCGTATATTCATAATGATTTACTACAGATGCACCTCTTCTTGTCATTGCCCACCGCTTTGCTTGTTTTTCAAAACTGGTACAGTAAAATCCATATCCGAAATCCTTGTAAAAACCATTCTGGAGAATACGCGGAATCGATACTTCTACATTACTTCCATGATACACAATATTCTTTTCCATCTGCGTCCTCCTATTATTCCGTGCTTTCTTCCTGATTTTCTTCATCTGAGTCTTCTTCAGAATCTATTATATCCGTTTCAGTCTCATATGCTGGAATCTTGACATTCCTGACATCTACCTGACCTGTAACTACATCTGATATAAGTTTTGTCCGAAGTTCTTCGACAAGGGTGATTTCTTTGTTTATCCCGGAAATCATTTCATTAATTTGTTTTTCTACTTCATCACACTGCCTTGCAATCTCTCTCTGCTCATCTATTGGCGGAACCTGAATAGCATAATCATAAAAAGCTGTTATTGGCAATCTCCACCTTCCCTGATTTGCTGCTCCTTTTCCAAATTTATAAAAAATTCTTCTTTTATATCCTATCTGAAAAACCCTTAAATAGAATGGGGCAAAACAATGTTCTGAATCACTCAAGGTAAAAACTCTGTAATCCGGACTAGTAACTCCAAATTGCTTAGATATATCAATGTATCCCGTCAGCAAATCCATATGATTCATTGCAAAGTCTCCCGGATATACAAATTGATAATTTGCATAACTTTGAGCCATCTGTCCTTCATTTGAACTTATATCTTTCTTCTTTATGCCTTGTTGAGTAATCGATAAAACATCATAGCCTTCCTTACCTGCGATTCTCTTTTTTACCTTAAAATGCTGTTTAATATGATCGACATCCCAATGCTCTGGTATTGCCCCTATCCATTCGACTTTGCTATCTTTCATCGAAACAGATGGATTTAAACCTTTTGTTATATATTGGTCAATCTGGGTGTATTTCAACTCCTCCAACAGCTTAATTTGCTTTTTCTTCTGATGAATAAAATGATTCATCTCAGAAATCTTCCAATCAAGAAATTGTACTATTTTATCCTGTTCTGGTTTTGGTGGCACTGGAATCTGCAATTTCAACACTTCATCACTAGTCAATGTCTGTCTTAATCCTGTTCCAAGTCCATGAAATAATTTAATACCATCTAATCCCTTGAATAAATAAACCAAATATCTCTGTTCGTCTATCTTTCTAGGTGTAAATGTCAAATATGCAGAAGTAATTATTCCGTTAGTATTTACAGATGCCACCCTTTGCGAAATGAAATCATAATTTAAATTTAATCCATTAATTGCAATATCGCCTTTATGAACAATCGAATATTTCTCATATTTATTATCATCTTTTTCAGCATCTTGTATTTTTTTGGGAACTATTGTGCCATATTTAAATTGCAATAGCAATGTCACTTCTTTTTCTACATTCTTTTTTTTATTTTCTATTAAACATGAAAAAGTTCGTTTCACGTTCCATTGTAATGGCACTTTATCCATCCCAAAAGCATTTACACTTTTATATTTCTCATACCCCTTCAACATCACACCTCACCTCCAATAATAGAGGCAAGCAATCCGTCTGTGCTCTGCTCAATAGCTCTGATATCTGCAATAATATCGCTCATATCTCTAAGCTGCACTGGCTTATAGAAATACTTTGTGAAACTGAGCTCATACCCTATAACAGCACTATCTTCATTAATCCAAGCATCTTCTACATATGGTTTTACTTCATTTTCAAAGAATCCTGTTATTCCACCATCATATAACAGTGGTACCTGTTCTGTATCTTTCAGATTGCTATCCGGCTCTGTATTTCCTTTTTTATCCAACACAACATTTGCATTTTCATCCGTTGTTGTAAAGTACTTTCTAATCGCATTTTCACGTTTTTTTGTCCATTTAAGTCCTGCCCTTTTTGTAGACTTTTCAAGTTTCCCTATAAATGAATTGAAATTTGTACTTTCTGTATCTTTCTCATTTGTCATAAGAAAATCATAGAATTCATCATCTTTTGCATTGTTTTTGAACTCTTCCAATGCTTCATCACTTACATTTACTCTTAAACGCAATGGTCGATTCACTTCTACCTGATAAAATCCGAATTCTTCATTTGAAAATACCTTGCTATACTCACTATCTGCCTTATCAAACGCAAGATACAGTTCCATAACCTTTTCACGCATTTTCTGTGTCATCTCACAGTTTTTATCGCCAAGGTTCTTTCTTAAAGGCTCTTTCATGCTTGTGGCATCAATGAGCTGCACTTTACCTTTACGCTTTTCATCTTTCTTATTTGTAAGTACCCACAGATATGTTCCTATTCCTGTGTTATAAAACATATTCTCAGGTATCGCTATGATTGCCTCACACAAATCCTGTTCAAAGATATACCTTCGCAGATTACTTGGACCGGAACCCGCTTTTCCCGTAAATAATGACGAGCCATTGTGGACTTCTATAATACGGCTTCCAAGCTCTGTTGTTGTCTTCATCTTGCTGATATTATTTGCAAGAAATAACATCTGAGGATCACCAATATCTGGTATTAAACTGTACTCAGGATTATCATCGTAATTTATGATAAATCTGGTATCTGATATTTCATCTTTTTTACCAATACCCCATGCCTTCAGGTCTGTCTTCCATGGCGTACCAAATGGAGGATTTGAAAGCATAAAATCAAACTCTTCTTTTGCAAATTTATCATCAGAAATTGTGGAACCAAATCGTATCTGATCAGACTCCTTGCCCTCACCCTTTACAAGCATATCTGCTCTGGCAATTGCATAGGTTTCATCTGCATTCTCCTGACCATACAAATGAATGGATACCTTTTTTCCTTGTTCCCTGGCAAGCTTTTTTATGTGTTCATCTCCCACAGTAAGCATACCTCCGGTACCACAGGCTCCGTCATAAATACGATATGTCGTACTCTGAATTTTATCCTGCACAGGTATGAATGCTAAATCTGCTATCAATTCAACTATATCTCTCGGTGTAAAATGTCTTCCGGCATCTGTTACATTGGTCTCCTCATTAAACATACGGATAACTTCCTCAAAAAGAGTACCCATAGTATGATTGTCAAGTGCTTCTATCTTGACCGAACCATCTTCATTCAATACTGGTCTGTTACTCAGATTAATTCGCGGATCTACAAACTTCTCTATCAATAATCCCAATCTGTCCTGCTCTGAAAGTCTGTCTATCTCATTTCTGATATGGAATTTGTTGATAATTACCTGCACATTTTCTGAAAATCCATCCAAATATTCGATAAAATCCTTTTTCAGTTGTTGCTGATTCGTCCTTGATTTTAAATCTGTCAATGTAAAATCAGATTTGTTTACAAATGCCTGCTCTGCAACAGCGGCAAGTGCCGCATCAAGTTCTGTAATTCCCGCTTTAGTGAATTCTTTCTTGGCTTTTATAACAGCCTCATGCTTTGGCTCTAACACCGCATCAAATCGCCTGATAACAAACATTGGCAATATTATTTTTCTATAATCTCCCACATCATATACATCTACCAGGCAATCATTGGCGATTCCCCAAATAAATGATTTCAATGAGTTGTATGTTGACTGATTCATAATTTCTCCATTCTAAACGATATATTCTTCTTTTTGTGATTCCTTTTCGAGTAACCCCAAAGTCTGTAACCTATACTTCATAGCAGTATAATTTACATCAAATTGCTTTGCTGTTTCTTTTATTGCATTACTTACCTCATTGTCAGTTACCTGTAAAATTTTATTTGTTACCGGCTGTCCTATTATTTCTCCAAAAGTATTGAAAACTGCCACTCTTGGCATCAGGAAAGCTGCTGCTGAATAATTTGCCTGATATTCTATGATATCTATTGCAGTCATATTTCTAACTCTCTCTGCATGGTTTCTAAAGGATTTATGCGTACACATTTTTGTATAGTCAGCACCTCTGTTATTAAAACACCTTGGGTGTAGTATCTGATGGAAACATTCATGTATCACTGTAAAATTTTCTCTGCCAATATTACCATTTTCCTGCAATGCACGATCTATAACAACTGTTCCCTTATCCACCTTTACCCGTTCTGGATACATTCCTTCTTCGTAATGATTGCTCGGCCATGACCACATTAATACATCATGAAATGCAGTCATGCCAAGCACACTCAAATCTGGTGTAATATAAAACCAATCTGGTGTGCATCCAATTAAATCTACAATATCATAAACATCTATATTCTTTGCCTTAACAAGTCTCTCTTTATCATGCCTTTCTATAAGCTCATTTGCTTTATGTTCAAGCTGGGATTGTGAATATTCAAAATACTTCACTTCTTTGCTTCTTTCTCCTTCTCTTCAAGCATTTTTATGACATCCATCCAGTCTTTATCTCCCATTCCCAAATCTCTGGCTTTTCTAAGCGCAACACGGACATTATCGGTCTCCATAATATACTCCGGCAGATCAGGTGATACAGAATTATCCTTCGCCAATGCTGCATAATCGTACATTGTATTAGCTTCATCTTCTGTGAGTTCCAGAGCCTCTGCTATCTTAGCCAATTTTTCCTTATCTGGCGGATATCTTCTTGCTTTTTCCATATCACTCATATATGCTGGTGCTATCTCTAGAAATTCAGCCAATTTTCTCAGATTTATCTTTTTCTCTTCACGCTTTTTTCGCACAAACTTACCAAATTTTTCATCCATATGATTACCTCATTCTTTGTTTTATGCTTGTTTGCTAAAACCTAACATTATTTTATCATCCTAATACAAAAATTTCAATCTATTCCAGATTGTTCAGCAAACTATCTTCTAAAACGATAATATACACTACCTTGCTATCTTCTTTCATACACCTCCCACAATCTCTTCTGCTCCGCTCCTATCCTCAATATTTCCTGCAAATCTCTTGCCATCGCCTCAACATTAACGTCCATCTGTTCAACAGTACCAGTACGATTACCTGCTGTAATCTCCCATTGAACACTCTCTTTATAATAATATTCCTTAGTATCCACATTCATATATCCATACAATGAATATGAATAGCCATCACTTTTCTCTAGAAATACCGGCGCCACTTCCCCTTTAGAAGTTTTCCATCTCATCAGCCTTGGAAACCAGCATAGGCCTTCTTTAATCAGTTCCTTAAATGCCTCAAGCAGCTTGCCTAGCTCATTTAATATTCCACGGAATGAATTTCCTGCCTCTATTGTCCTATCTGACTCAACCTGATTAGCATATTCTTCTATCGTAGGTGCAAATAATCTGAATGACGATACAAAATTCTTGATTCTACCAAGCAATTTCGCAGCATCTTCTGCTTTTTCAATAGCACTTGCCAGCTCTTCATTTACCGATTGAAGTTCTGATTTCTTTTCATCAAGTTCCTTCGATATATGTTTCGATTCTCTACCATCCATTTCTGATAGTGACTTAGTAATCCGTCGCATACTTTCCAGACATGAAATATCAGACTCCAGTTTTTCTTTTTTATCCGTATATTCTTTTTCAATGGCTTTGTTTGCCTTAACTGCCCTATCCGATTCTTCCACCTGCTTTTGTAATTGTGTCAAATGCTTTGTCTCCTGAGCCACCTTATACTCTGCAACGGATAAATCATGATTCCTACCTTTTGACTTTTCTTTTATCTGCTCTCCAAACCAATCATTAACCTCTTTATTTGCGACCTCCCTTAACTCATCCTGCAGCACTCGTGACAAAACTTCTTTAGTAAATACTTTTCGTTTTGACACCTGCTTACTAAGTCCCTTTTTATAACCATCTGCCACAGGTACTCCCACTATATGCATATGAGGACTGTCCTCATCAAGATGAACCACTGCATTTGCCACCACAAACCCTGGCAGTCTTTTTATAAACTCGCACAAAATTATCTCGTACGATAGCTTTATATACGACTTCATATCATCATACTGTTTCCAGAACTCCCTATCGCCTATCTGAATGATTATCTCTACTGCCATATCCTGCTCCTTGCCAGCGACATGTTCAAAATAATCTTCTATCCTGCGATCTGGTCGTGTCTGTTTTTTATTATATTCTTCTAATGCCTCATCGAATTCTTTGTGGTATACTGTCTTTACATCGTCAATCAGATTTGATGTTCCGTAGACAATAAAAATATTGTCTTTGCTGTAATCTGATGATTTATATTTCCGCAGATTATGCTTTGCAACACCTGCCAGCTTGGATTTCGATGTAATGGCACTTTTCTTATTGCTAACATGAGCTGTATATGAAATATTTCCCATTCGCATCTCCTTATCTGTAATATATTCTTATTCGTAATTTCTGTCGGAGCAGTGCGGTTATCATCTTGGCTCTGCCATAGATGATAACCCCCTAGCAGTTTCGTCATACTGACAAAACTGCGGTGGCTCTCCGAGGGTTTTGGAATCAGCCTTTTATACCTCATCTGCACTTAAACACAATCTCATTTATCACGATTTCCTCTGCCATCGCTCTCGCCTGATTCCGCAAATACAGCTGCTCCATAAATGTTTTCTTTTTACACGTCATATGCTTTTTCAACCAAGTCTCTTCAATATTGTCCAATCGTTCATAAGCTTCTTCATTTATTGCTTCTGCCTGCTTTCTGAGCTGTCCCATTCTTGCCATATGACGATACTCAGAAGGTTCATTTTCTTCCATATACCTAAGCCACAGCCGACCATATTTTCCAATATCCGTAAGATTGTATTCCGCTTCATCAACAGATAAAAGAGGATATAAAATTCCATCCACTTCTTTATATTCAACACCTAATTCTTCAAATAATGTCATAGTCATTGTCCTTTCTTTTCAAGACCGCAACATCGCAAGGTCTATATATTTTGCAACCTTGCAAGCTTCAAGATTGCAAAACCTGACACTTTGCAATGTTGCGATGTTAGATTTTTATGCCCGCAAATTCCAGTACCAGTTATTATTGCAACGCTCAGCCTTTATCTTAAGTTCCTTCTTTGCTGTCTCAAGTGTTCTTTTCGATATTCCTTCCTGTGCTGCTAGTTCTATAATCTCTGTACTTAAAATTTTCTGTGTTCTTTCTGCCTGTTCTCTTAAAAATTGCTTTGCCATCTCAAGTTTACTTGCCTTTGGCACCATACCGCCCAGTACTTCATCAGCAGTAATTTCATAATCACCTAACCAATGAAATCCGTCCTCTGCCAATTCAAATGCTTTTGGATGACCAAATGCTGCAAGATTATTCTTTATCTGTATCATCGCCCTAAGGTTGCTCTGTCCTTCAATTCTGCCGACAAGCATTACACTCCTTGCCACAGCAAAGAAATCAATGGAACCCATTCCCCGGTAAGCAGCCTTTGCTCCTAAGCCTTTATTCATATGACCGATAAGAACAATGGCACAGCCTGTTCTTTCAGCTATACTTCCAAGCTTCTTCGTCATTTCTCTAGCTTCATTTGCCCGGTTCATATCAGTATCACCGCCAAGATAAGCCTGTATCGGATCAAAAATGCATAGCTTAGCATTTTCTCTTTTTATAGCTTCCTCTATCCTGTCATCCGTCATACTGACACTCTTATCAGACTCATCTATGATTGATATTCTGCTACAATCTGCATTTGCAGCTTCAAGCCTCGGCTTGACTGTATCCGCAAGTCCGTCTTCTGCCGTCTGATATATTACATTTACAGGCTCAGTAATATTCATATTTTCATCTATACATTCTCCCCTTGACAGCTTTGCTGCAATATTAAGTATCAGCGTAGATTTCCCATCACCGGGGTCTCCCTGCACTATTGACAGCTTTCCATAAGGGATAAATGGATACCACAGCCATTTAATCTGCTGTGATTCAACCTCAGAGAGGTGTATCATTTTTAATTCTGTATTTGTTTCCACTGTCTGCCTCACTTTCGTAAATAATCATTGTCTCAAAAGTGAGCTGCTGTTATACTTTAATTGGTGTTTTGGTAACAGAAGCCCGCTTTTGTTATCTGCTGTGGCTTTCCCGATTGCCGTCAGGAAAGCCACTATTTCTGCCAGAGATACTTTGCACCATCCAGCATATCTACAACCGCTTTTATCATAGCAAGATAGTCATGCTGCAGTTCTTCAATATCTGTATAAGCTTCACCATCAACCGGTGATTCTTTTTCTTTTATCTGTCCTGTTTCTATGATTTCATCATACATTTTGTGAATATCTGCCTGCATCTTCTCAAGCGTCTGCACCAGCATATATACTGTTTCTTTCTTACCTACAACACAGATTCGACCATAGATACAGCTTCTTGTAAAAAATGTTTTCTTCATCATTCCACTTGCCTTGATTCTTGCTTCAATTTCACGCCTTTCATAGTCTGATATGCGAAAACTGATTGTCGGATTCTTATGAACTCCACTCACTGAACATCACCTCCATCCCCTGTACCCGGCACAAATTCTTCATTAAGCTTATCAGCCATCTCAATCTGCTCTGTCGGAAACATATGTGCATAATGAAATGTTATTGTCTGGCTCTCATGTCCAACCCTGTTTCCAATGGCTACCGCTGAAAAACCCAGGCGAATAAGTAAAGAAATGTGCGAATGCCTGAGATCATGAATTCTTATTCTCTTTACTCCAGCCGCTTTAGCTCCTCTGCTCATCTCGTGATGCAAATAAGATTTTGTAATCTGAAATATTCTGTCATCTCTGCCATATCCATACAACATTCCGATAAACTGTCTTAACTCTTCTACCAGAAAATCAGGTATTACAACATCCCTTCTGCTCTTTTCCGTCTTAGGATCTGTGATGATATCTTCACCATTGATATACTGATAAGACTTTGTGATATGAAGTTTCTTATTCTCAAAATCAATATCTGCTGGTGTCAGGGCAAGCAGTTCACCTTCCCTTATTCCGCACCAGTAAAGAATCTGGAATGCATAATAAGATATTGGCTTGTCTTTTACACATTCTATGAACTTGAGATATTCTTCTTTTGTCCAGAAATCCATCTCATCAGCTTTGCCTTTACCTATTGTCCCAGCCTTCTTTACAGGATTTTCTCTTAGATTGTAAAAGCGTACCGCATGATTAAATATGGCTGACAGCTCTGACTGCATTGTTTTCAGATAAGTCGGCTTATAGGGCTTACCGTCTGCCTGTCTCTTCTTGATCATCTCATTCTGCCATTTGATAATATCCGCAGGACTGATTTCATTCATCTTCTTGTCCTTGAAATATGGAATCAGCTTCTTCTGAAAAATGACATCCTTTGTACGCCACGTGTTAAGCTTCAGCTTAGGCTTTAAATCTTCCTCATACAGCTTGTAGAAATCTTCAAACCTCATATCCAGATTTGTTGCCTGCTGCAGCAGAAACTTCTGCTCGTATTCCAATGCTTCCTTTCTCGTCCGAAAGCCACGCTTTAGCTTTCTTTTGTTTTTACCTGTCCAATCGTTGTAGTGGAAGGAGACATACCATGTCCCCCTCGCCTCATCTTTGTATGCTGCCATACAACTGCTCCTTTCCCCTATGCTGTCTTATCACATAAGTCATATACTTTACTGTCAAGATACTTACGGCTGACTCTGCCGGCTCTGACATAGAAGCCTTTAGAAGATAATTCCCTGTTAGCTTCTCTTATTACTTTGTATGCATGAGATACCGATACATCAAGCATCTCAGCAACCTCTTTTGCTGTATAATATAACTTTTCCATGGTGCATTCACCTCCTCTCCCCGGCAATTACCGGTATGTATTGCTCTATCACATCTTAATTCTATCAACATCACTCTCTATTCTTTATCCCTTATCAGCAGAGTTTTTCCACCTCAAAGCAGATTTTTTAGTAACCAGACATGATATCGTTTGCAGTTATAATGGTAAATCAAATCACTAATTTGTAAAATATTCTCTCATGGACTTTTTTCGTCAAAACATATTCTCTGACGGATTTTTTATCTTTAAGTACAATTAATCCATACATAAACCAATAAAGATGTCTCTACAAACACTGTCGGCGTCATCAGGTAACATTGTGGCAATACTGGCACATTATGTGTTAAAAAATTTCTGTGCGATTAATTCTATAACCAACCCACAAATTACGGAAGTGACACCATTGGTGTATTTTCACTAATTTGCACCAGTTTTTGGTGCATCATATAATTGGGATAATTTTTGAAAATAAAAAGAAATGTGATAATAGAAAATACCTATGACACTTCTGTTGTAAGCGCAAAATAATTCGACGGATTGTGTTGCCCTAAAAATGAATCCATAATAATCATTAGAAAATGCAAGCATTTCACTTCATCTTCTCTTGCCAGAAATGATAGATGCGAGCATTTTACTCTATCCGATTTATGGAGGTGTGCTCATGAGAAGCAAAAGAATACCTGCCGAAGAACAATACCGTCTCATCATGGAATGCCGTCAAAGTGGATTGACAGATCATCAATGGTGTGTGGAACACGACATCAAACCGGGGACTTTTTACAACTGGGTAAAAAGGCTGCGTCAGAAAGGTTGTGTGGATTTGCCAGCGTCAACCGGACGCAGCTATCGTGCACCGGAAAGCCAGGAAGTTGTCAGAGTGGATTTTCATGATACTGACCCGCTCCCATATGAACAGCCATTCAATGTGATTCCGGTAGCTACGGAAAGAAATAACCTTTCCGTAGCAGAGCCAATGAAGCTGTCTGTAGGAAGTTTTCATCTAACAATACCAAATGGAACAGATCCTCAGCTTCTGGCTCAAACGCTCCGCATTGTGAAGGAGTTGGAATGTTAGGGGATATCACAGCCGCCGATGAAATCTATATCGTAACAGGCAGAACGGATATGCGGAAATCCATTGACGGGCTGTGTGCTATTGTAGAAGAACAACTCCATATGGATCCAAGGCGAAGCGCCCTGTATCTTTTCTGTGGAAAACGTTGTGACAGGATCAAAGCTTTGCTCTGGGAGTCTGACGGATTTGTGCTGCTGTATAAACGCATGGAAGTCCAGGGCAGGTTCCGCTGGCCCAGAAATCAGCTGGAAGTAAAGCAACTGACCTGGCAGCAATTCGACTGGCTCATGTCCGGTCTTGAAATCGAACAGCCAAAGGCATTCAAACCTACGCAATGATCGTGTAAAAACTCTATGCCAACCAACAAAAATGGAGAGCTTTCCACACCCTGTATCATGTCTGCAATCCCTTGTAAATACTGGATTTTCTGCTTCTTTTTCATTGCTTTTTATGGTATAATAAGAGCAATGAAAAAGGAGCAGAAGACATATGGCCGATAATTCAAAAGATTCAAAAATCCTTGCGTACAAGGACATGATCAACCAACTGAATAAGACGATTTCCGCACAGACAGAACTGATCCAGTCTTTACAAAAAACATTGGAAGCAGACCGTCTGGAAAAAGAAAACCTTCGTCAGCAGATTGAATATCTCACGAAGAAACTCTTTGGTACTTCCAGTGAAAAACGGAAAGATATCGATGGTCAGCTGAATCTTTTTGATGAAGCCGAGCAGGAGGCAGATCTGACATGGAAACAGGAACTTTCTGATGACATCACTGTTCCGGAACATAAGCGAAAAGCACGACGGACACATACGGATCTCTTTAAAAATGTCCCTTCCTGCGATGAGATCATTTCTCTTCCGGAGGAGGAGCGGAACTGTCCAACCTGCGGAACACAGATGGAATGTATTGGGAAAGAATTCGTCCGCCATGAATTCCGGTTTACCCCTGCCAAAGGGAAAGTAGTAAATATCTATCGTGAAACCTATAAATGCCCGGAGTGTGCCATATCAGAGGAACACCCGGATGATCAGACATTTGTCAAAGCGCCTGTTCAGGAACCATTGATCCCAGAAAGTTATGCATCGGAATCCGTTGTAGGATGGGCAATGCACCAGAAGTACCAGAATGGTCTGCCATTAAACCGGCAGGAATCGGAATGGAAGCAGCTGGGTGTCCCATTAAGCCGGGCTACGCTTGCTAACTGGATCATTTACTGTGCCGAGAATTACCTCTGTCATGTTTATGATTATTTTCACCGTCAGTTACGGATGCGTAAATATCTGATGGCAGATGAAACCCGGGTTCAGGTACTGAATGAGCCGGAGCGCAATCCTGAAACAGGTTCCTGGATGTGGCTCTTCCGCAGTGGAGAAGATGGGCTTCCGCCGATCCTGCTCTATCATTACACAGAGACAAGGGCAAAGTTCCATGCAGCATCTTTCCTGCAGGGGTTCAGCGGATATCTGGAGACTGATGGATACCAGGGTTATAACAATCTGCCGGATATCAAACGCTGCTCTTGCTGGGCACATGTGAGACGTTACTTCACAGATGCCATACCGAAAGGGAAAGAGTATGATTACAGCCTTCCGGCAGTGCAGGGAGTACAGTTCTGCTCCAAGCTGTTTGATTGTGAGCGGTACTCAAAAGCAAAAAATCATACTGCGGAGCAGAGAAAACAGTTCCGTCTTGAAAAGGAGAAGCCGATACTGGAGGCATTCTGGAATTGGCTGGATCAACAGCGTCCAAACAAGGGAACCCGTTTGGCGAAAGCGGTGAACTATGCCCAAAATCGGAAAGACACCCTGATGACCTATCTGGAAGACGGTCATTGCAGTTTATCCAATAATCTTAGCGAGAATGCAATCAGACCATTCACTGTTGGCCGGAAAAACTGGCTGTTCAGTGCCAGCCCGAAGGGAGCTGCCTCTAGCGCTATTGTGTATACAATGATTGAGATGGCAAAAGCGAATGACCTGAATACCTACAAATATCTGACATACCTCTTATCACAGCGGCCAGACGCTAAAATGTCAGATGAACAGCTGGAACAGCTTGCCCCATGGAGCGAGACTGCGAAAGCGAACTGTCAAAACTAAACATAGAGTAAAACGCTTGCATCTATCATTTTGGTGCAAGCGTGATTCATGGGCAGCGTAGCAATATTTTGCGCTTACCTTCTGTTTAGTACTCATTAATATCTGTGGTACTATCAAAACAGGTATCATATAGGTATCACGATAAAAGAAAAAGCCCCATAAATGGCTTGTTTACGCCATTTATGAAGCTCTGTTTACTACTCAAATTCGGCAAATCCAAAGATATTCTTAAATATATTTGTTTAAGTTTTATATCTTTTTTGCCGTTATTTCATTTCTGTTGCATATATTATTTTGGCTCGCTGATTTTCTGTTGCCAATTTGTTGCCACGACTGTATTATAACAAATCAGCTTTAAAAAGCAAACCTCTTTTTATAGAACATCAATTGTTTAATTTCTCCATCCTCCTGAATGATCTATATATTGATCGCCCGGTCTTCTCCACGCTCCGCTTTCATCAATATAATCGTCATTGGGTGCTCTCCATGCACCAGATGCATCTACATAAAAATCATCTACCGTTCTCCAATAGCCTGAATAATCAATGTAATCATCATCAGGCATTCTCCATGCACCAGATGCATCCATATACTCTTCTCTTTTCCACCTTGGCATTTTCTATTCCTCTCTCGAAACGAAATACATATTGATTGATTTTTTCCCCTTATCATCTACACATATTGCAAATCCATATAATTTCAATTCTGAATGCCGTTTTATAAATTCATCTATTGAATCAGATAACGAAAAACCATATTGACTTCCAAAATACTTTCTAACAAGACGTAAAATAGATAAATTATACTCATCCATTTTCAGATAAATTTTGTATTTACTTTTATAATCCGGGAAATAATCTATTGCCATAAGCCATAAATGCATCTTTCCCAAATTAATTGCATCGCCATAATCTTCTTGAATAAAATTAATCAATTCACTAAATTGAGGGGATTCCAAATTTAAAATATAATCCTTATAATATCTATCATTATATACATATATTTTTCTTTCATCATCTAAATAATCTCTCAACAGCCATTCCATATTTATCGCCGTTCCATATTTATTATTATTCTTAACTCCCAAAATATGAATTGGCAAATACTTTTTTTCTTTTTCTGGTATTAATGCTGGTATCTTACCTATATCTTCTTGTAAATCAGGAAATATTTTTTTAATTTTTTCAGAAAATCCCTTCATATTCAAATATGTTTGATTGTCAAGCACAACATAATTTCTTTGTAGCTCAGTCCCCTTTACAACACACCTGTATTTTACCATTTTTTTGTCAAACACAAATTGAATAAGTTCGGGATCATTCTCCTTTTTTTCTATATCCTCTTCCGGCTGATAATATACTTTCAATTCGAATGGAAAATCATTTTGATACTCAGATACATTTATTCCCAAAGAATCGATATTCGAAATATCTTTCTCTATACCATTATCGTTTAATAATTTATTATATATCTGTTCTAACTTAATTACCATATCTGAAGCAATCAAATAATTCAACCTCCATTCCAGACAATAATTCCTCAATATAATACATTTAGTTCCTCTTGTAATTCACTTTGAATGTCTACATCCGAATCTAAACAATAATAGTTAGCAGTAATATGTGGAATCATTTTTTTTACACTCTTTTTTAATCCTTTACTCGCTAATAACGCTACAAAACGGTTAAAATAAACTCCATTTATAATACATGCCATATCATATAAATATTCCTGTTCTTTAGTATTTAAATTTCGGTTATTAAGATACGAGCTAAAAAATATTTTTCTATTTTCAATTCGTTCCTTCAAAGATAATATTAATGCAATGTCAAATGAATATACCGAACTATACCATGTTATCAGCATATCATTTAACAATACTTCATCTCCTGAAAGATTAAAATCTATAATACCATATTGATTATTATAAATAGTTACATTGCTTAGTAATCCCAAATCTCCATGAACTGCATAAATAGGCAAGTCTGTCCACATATTTTTAATTTTGTTAATTGACATTTCATGAATAGCTTTGACTTTTTTGTATAAATTGGCTTTAAGTAGAATACTTTTGTTTTCTCCCCATATTCTATCTATACCTACTCTTCCAGAAAATAATGCACAATATGTTGAGCCCTTTTTCAAATGATATTCATGGTTTATTGATATTTTATGCATATCTGCCAGTAATCTTCCAAGAGTTTTTATGTTTCCAAATGATACTGTTTTAAGATTCTCTCCAAAATAATCTTCTATTGTAACCTTAAACTCTACCTCCCCAAAACAAAAACATCCTATATATCTATTTTTCACCTTATATTTTTGAGGTACAGGCAGTCCATTAACCCGTAAAAGTTCCGAAAATTCCGAGCGTTTTTCTTCTTCTTCAACACAAATCCATTTATCAGACAATAATTTCATAACGTATCTTACATGAAGAATAGTTTCTATCAAAATAACTATACATATTTTTTCATCTACCTGATAATATTGTAATATTTCAATAGCTACAGCCTTTCCGCTGTTTCCTAATTCATACTTCTCGAGTATATTATTTACATCTTTTATACTGATCACATACATGTCCTACAACACCATTCAAACGGCTTTGATTATCAGAGATTTCTTCCTGTATAACGCTTATTGCCTTAAGAATTAATTTATCATCCTCTGTCAGTTCCGTCTTTTTATTCTTTATCCTTCTAAATTGAATTTTAGCACTCGCAAGAATGCATAATCTATATGAATAACAAAGATTAACATCCACAAGGTGACAGCACCCTGTAGTAACCAAATTAGCACTATAACAATTTGCACATAAAAAAAAGAATTTACAATCATAACAAGGATTTTCTTTTATAAGATCAAATTTAGATGCATCATAATTTTTAAAATTTTCTGCTTGTTCGCCTATAGATACCGGGGCAAATCCTTGACATGGATACACATTTCCATCTATGTCATAGCACGCTGTCATTTCTCCAGCTCCGCAGAATCGCAATTTTTTATTTAGCTTTGAAAATACTAATCTTAAATCATAATCCAACATTGTACAAAGCTTAATATCAGGATTATCTGTATAATAATCAACTAATTTTTCAAGCTCTCTTACAAAAAGTTCTTCATTCTTTGAATAATTCCAATCAACACCTGTTGAAAGAGTTGCATCTGCAAAAAAGCCCAATTTATATAGATTAATGATTCCCTCTGCAAGCGAAGGAAGGGTATATTCTGACATCGTTAATTTTGCTTGACATTCAGGCCATGTAGTAACAAAAAAATCTATATCAATATTTTCATAACTACCTTTTCCAGATAAAAAAGGACGATTCTTATTTTGCATAGTCTCTGTACCATCAAGGCTTAATGATACCATATATCGTTCTTTTCTCTCTTTTAACCACTCCTGAACTTCTCCATGTACAAGAGTCCCATTCGTTGTGGTTTCAAAAAAAGTATTTCGATCTCCATACATTATCATGACATAATCATCGATTTGCTTTATAAGTTCAAAATTAGTAAATGGTTCTCCACCAAATACCTCTATCAAAACAGTATCTCCTGGTTTAGAAGAACTGTAAAAATTGTCTAAAATACTTCTCGCTGTGTCAAAACTCATTTTTCTTTTACTCTTAAAATGTTCATAACAATATACACAATTTAAATTACATTCTTCCGTTAACAGAAGCATGATTTTTTTTTGATCTTTATCCACGCTTAACCTCCTCTATAAGATACAGCGGGAATTTAACCATAATCTATAGCTAAACTCCCGCTGTTTCACATGTACTTGTATGCGTTAGAAATCAATCCCAACCACAAGACTTTTTATGAGCTGTACAGCTACAGGAATATGTGGCAAAACCAGGATCAAAACTATATCCTTCAGTGCCATATTTCTTTTCTGCCTTTTCAATCATCTCAGTCAGTTCGTTTTTTTCTGCACTGTTAAGAAATAACTCAGCCATATATCTCGCCCTCCCTTCAATTATTAATACATTTCCAATAACAATAATCGACCTACTCCATATTAATCATTGGAACATGTATCGCAGCATGTAGTGCAAGAACCAGATGCTACATGCTCAAATACAACTTTGAGCATTTCTTCTGAATATCCTTCTCTGATAACTGTCATATTTTCACCTCCCTTCTTTACATTTTTTTACTCATTTCTTTATAATAAAGATTAACAAGTTCTTTTTGTATTTGGCGAATTCGATGGCATTTTTGCTTATTTCCATACAATATTCTCTGCGATTTACATCCTCCCTGACAAATTGGTAGCAGATTGCATTTTTTACATTCTTCGTCCTCTATAGTAGTATTTCTAAAAATTCGATATATACTATTATCTTCTGATATACCATCAAATACCGTTCCACATGCGAATTCTTTTTTTCCGGATAAACGATGACATTTATATAATGTACCATCCGCATCAATTGATATTCTATTTTTAGTAGTCATTCCACAAGAAAATGCATTAGGCATTAATCCAAATGCACCTATCAATCCCATATCTCCATCATAACGTGGTTTATATAGTGGAAATCCTTCACTAAATTGCGTTTTTACAGCTTGAAGAAATGGATGTTCCATATCCCCATGAAAATCGCTTATTATCTCATTATCACTATCCAAGGTAAGCGGTGCAAAATAAATATATAAAGAAGAATTATCATGTCCTTCAAATTCTTTTTTCAATTGTATATAAATTTCCTTCGCTCTCTCTATTTTACTTGCCGCAAAGTTCAATCTAACATTTGTTGTAACATGATGATCCAATAACATACATACATTATTGATTACACGCTTATAAGCATCTTTCGCATCAATGTCAACATATCTTTTTATTTTTCCATATTTTTCTCCAATTTCATCAATTGTTATCTGAAATGAAAGATCTGAATATTCTTTTTGAAAATACTCAAGCATTTCTTCCGTTAAAAGAGAGCCATTTGTTGTTATGTGTGCTATTAAGTCATAACCAGCTTTTTTCAACTCTTCTGTTATATACTTCATTATTTCAAAGTTCATCAGTGGCTCTCCACCAAACCAATTGATAGCAAATTGTGGTTCTGGATAATTTTTTTTAATATATTGAATCGTTGCGTCTGCAACTTTTCTTGTCATTGGATATTGTTTAATTCCATTTTCAAAGCAATAATAACACCTTGCATTACACTCTGTTGTGGTAAGCAACGTTACATTTTGAACTGGATCACTCATTCCTTTTATACGCAATTCTTCTAAAGCCGCCAACTCATCGAAATCATCATCTACGAGAAATCCCATTTTATGAAGTTGTTGTACACAATCCTCTTTAAAATCCTTTTCTATAAAAATTTTATTATATTTTTCTCTCTCCATCACAACAAACGCCGTTGTATGGGTATTATATAGTAAATATGTATTTGGATTATCATCCTGCTCTGTTGCAATAATAAATTGTGATATTTTCATGTTATTTTTCAAGGAATTACCCCTGATATTCCCCCTTTATAATATTATTTTTATTTCATCAATAGCAATATTTATTATAAACATACTATGCTAAAATGGATTTCTAAGATAACCTTGATAGTCTCGTTTGACATCATCTAACATTTTTTCTATACGTGCCTTTCCACCTGGCATTCCATTGTTAATCAATTGATTAATTCTCTGTAAAGCTATATTACTTTCTTTTTCAGCTTGATCACCATGCAAATATGCACAAACCAATAAAAAAACCACGTCATTCATTGTGTACTTCGATTTCTTTGCTAGGATTATCATATCTGCTAATTCTACTTGAGACGCTGCATCTCCCTGTTCAGCAGCCATTTCAAAATATTTCATAGCCTTCTGTTCTCTTCCCCAAAATCCTATCTCTCCCCTTTTATACATAGACGCTAATAAATATTGTCCAAATGCAGCTCCACCATCAGCTGCTATTTTCAAATACTTTGTTCCCATTTTTTTATCTTTAGATGTACCAATTCCATCTAATAAAGCTATTGCTACCATTAGACTAGCCTGTATATGTCCCTTATCCGCAGCCATTTTATAATATCGATGTGCTTCTTGATCATTCTTTTCTGTATGCAATCCTCTATTATAGCAATCTCCAACCATAACCATTGCATCCACATCCCCTTGTTCAGCTTTTGTCACTAAATTTTTCAATCCATCATCCATACTCTGTCTCCTTTAGTAGAAATTTTTAAAAAGTGTACTTTTTTGAATGGATAATTTAATATGGATTATTTGTAGTGTTTGTTAATAATTCATATTTAAATATTGAAAAGCTGTATATTTCGTTATATAATATATTCAATATTTTATTGGTTAAAGAAGAAGAGAAATTGCAAAAAAGTACACCTTTTTGTAATCTCTCTTCTTTCTTATTTTTCAATATTCTCGTAAGACTTCGCCTTATACAAAAACGTAGAAATCGGCATATTACAAGCATTTGCAGCAACTACACCTGATATTTTTCCATCTTTCCATTTCTTATATATCTTATGAAAATCTTTTGGTAATGGCTTCGGTGGACGCCCAAAACGTACACCTTTGGCTTTGGCAACAGCAATTCCTTCTGCCTGACGCTGTTTTATGTTACTTCTTTCATTTTCAGCTACAAAAGACAATACCTGTAAAACAATATCACTCAGAAATGTCCCCATAAGATCTTTGCCTCTTCTTGTATCCAATAACGGCATATCCAAAACAATAATATCAACTTTCTTTTCTTTTGTAAGGATTCTCCATTGTTCTAAAATCTCTTCGTAGTTTCTTCCCAACCTATCAATACTTTTTATATAAAGCAAATCATCTGCTCTCAATTTTTTTACCAGTTTTTGATATACTGGTCTATTAAAATCCTTTCCTGATATTTTTTCCACATAAATATTTTTCTCCAAAATTTCTAATTGCTTCATCGCCTTCAATTGTCGATCTTCATTCTGATCCTTTGTGCTTACTCGAACATATCCATATTTGTTTATCATTTCGTACCTCACTTTCTTTTGACGCATTCAATAAAATATCATAGAATGCTCAATCGAATCTATCTATACAAAATGCTCTTATATATAATCTCCTCCGCACAAGCCCAAATATTATTCATTCCCCTAACCCATGCCATCTGATTCTGCATCTTCAGTTCTTCCGTCACTCCCTGCTTTTCTTTCATCTGCTCCACCAGTCTGTCCATCATCTGATTACATTCCTTGTCAATCTGATGCAGATGCTCATTTAACTTCCCGGCAAGTACCAACTCCAGATATAGTCCCTTCCGATGCTCCTGCAAATATGACTTTCTCAGCATTCCATACTTTCCAATTGAATACTCTGTCTCTTCCTGGAGGTACAGGTCTGGATAATACAGACCGTCCTCTCCTAAAGTATAACTGATTCCATTTTCTCCCATAATGTGTTTCTCCATGATTGTCCTCCTATCTTGCTCCCCGATCTTTGTTCTGACTCCGGGTATGCTGTTTATTTTTCTGTTCATTCTGTATTTCTTGTTTCTTTTCTGCCAGCTTCGCCCTAATACTATGTGCTACTGGCTCTTTTCCTGTTTCTTTCTTCCATTTTTCTATTGCAGTTCGATACTGACTATACTCAGTTTGAGAAACCTTAAAATCCTTTAAAAAATCCTGTACACTTCTATATTCGATTTTCTGCACAATCCTTGGAAGATAATCTTTCATATCTCTAATCTGACTTTTCAATTCATCAATTTCATTCTGCAATTCTTTTTTCTTTCTTCCTTTAAACCATCCCTTTACCTCTGACAGTTCTTTCTTCTTTGCAGAAAGCTGTTTTTGTTTCTGTTGAATTGCACCGTTTTGATCTTCCAGTTCTTTATTCACTTTAAATAGTTTCGGATACTTTGATGCAAGCCTCGTCATTTTAGGTTGTTCCGGTTCTGGCTTTTCTTCTTTTGTTGTCTCGACTGCTGCCGTACTATTTTCAGCAACATTCTCTGGGTGTTCAGTTTCCGTTTGCTCTGTCTGGTTTGGCACTTCCCTGGGTTTCTTAAACAGCACACTTGCTATCAAAAACTCCAATGCCTCAACAGCCACTGTTACAATTCTGGAAAATAATCGTGGTCTGTTTCCACGCCGGGCAATTGATTCCCTGATCGGCTCCGTGATTTCTTTCCGCTTCACTTCCATTATCTTCGGTTCCGGCACTCCACTAATCAATGCCATATCAACAGCTCTGTTCCATTCCTGGCGTTTTTGGTTATCCGCTTCTATTTCCTGTGCTTTTGGATTATTTTTGCCGATTTTCTTTGTTGCAAGATACACACTGCCACGCTCAAACACCTGCAACTTCTGACTCTCGTCCTGCACATAAATATTGATTAAATCTGTATAAGAATGCTTTACCTCATCCAGAAACGAATTACTCTTGAAGCGTTCATCTTTCGCAGTAAACAACTTCTTCTCATAGACTTCTCCTTTCTTCACAATACTACAGCCTTCTCGGATCTCGCCATCTTCTCCTAATATTTCTTTCTTGGTTCGGACATGTTTTCCATTTTCATCATAAAACATATTTCTGCTGGCAGTCTTAATGATTGGTTCATCCAGTAGTTTCCGTTCTGCAAATATCAAATGAATGTGATAATTGGTCTTTCTTTTATTGTGGTGCAAAGCAGCAATACACTCTGTTCCATAATTCTGTTTAAAATGATTTGTAAAAAGTTGCAACAATCTGTCTGGCTGGAATTCTGTAAAGCTCTCTGGCAAAGCAATGATCAATTCTCTTGCCTCAATGCATTTCCCTTCTGTCCCACTTTTTACAAATTCGTCCTGATTACATTTTGCAAGTTCCCGCCAGAATTTCCGTTCTGTGGTTTCATAAACTGCATAAAGATTTTCCTGTTTTGCATGACTGGATATATAAGTGATTCTGCCTTTTACATTGCTTAGTTTTGTCATTTGAATAAATGAATTTCTTCCGATAAGCACTCCCTCCTTGTCTTCGGCAAAATAAGTTCTGCCATATTATTTGTGAGTGGATGCATTGGCATCCGTTTACGAACTTACTGCCGTTTTCGGCTATAATAGCCCCCTGCAAGGGCGAAATACGCAGAGCATAAACAAAGTTTGTGCGATGGGTGTATTTCGCTTTCAAACGCCGAGGGCTTTGTGAGATACTTCACGCCTCTGCTATAGTTTGGCTTTAGCTTTTTATTTTGGGCGTATCCGCCCTCTTTTTCTGCCCGTATCCGGGCTTATTTTTTCACTAACAACAAACCGACTATTACTCTTCCTGTTTGCTTTATTCCGGTATCCTTGCCCGTACATACTCCAGATCTCCACAATATGGTGTTCCAACCAAATACCATTCTCTCGCCAGATTCATTTCCATTCGTGTCTTTACCCACTGATCATCAACTAGAACTTCCAGACATTCTCCGCAGTGAAATCCTGGATCAATCCATAAGTCTGATGACAATAATCCATATCTTTTGTTATAACTGTTGTAACCTAATCTTCCTTCTCTCATAGTGTCATTCTCCCTTCATTTATCATTTCCGCAGGGACGCCCTGAATCAGGGCCCCTTTTGAAAAGTTTTTTCTTCGCCAATCAACTGCCGGCTACACCTTACAAACCTTCTCTTTGTCTACTATTTACAGGTGCGTGGCACGCTCCTGTCATAAGGTCATCAAGCAGAATCTTTACCAACGAAAGTTCTCATGCATTCCACACTTATCCAAATACTCTCGTCTTGCCTTTTCCCGTTCTTCCTCGGTTGGTGCTGTTTTGAATGTTGTATATAACTGACGTTTTACCATACTGTCTAATTTTTCCATCAATGCTTTTTCTATCTCTGGCAGATATTCCTCGTTCCCGGCAAGATGGTACTGGAACAATGCCAGTAATAAATCTTTTGGTATCTGCACCTGTGATTTTCTTTCCATGTTTCTCCTTTCCGTGACGATAATGACGATATTTTCACTACCGACACGCTATATAAAATACCGTCACAACCGTCACATATCGTCACGCTTGTTTTCCAACAAAGGCTAATCTGATCTTTCTTCCATCATGTCCTCGTTCCGCTTTATACTGGATTCCATATTCCAGAATCAATCGTTCCAGGCTGACATTTAATTTTCGTGATAATGCGTTCGGCTGCATTTCCACCTGCAATACTTCCACAAGCTCTGTTGCTGTTCCTACCCACTCTGGCATAGTTTCTGTTACAAGTTCTTTGATTTTTTCCAACACTGGATCTTCTGGTTCTTTCCAAAGTTCTGTTTCTGTCTTGGTAAGTTCCCAGACACATCTCGCCCGATTAAAGTTCAACCACAGTTTCTGATCCTGCTGGTCACGCCCTGCCACTTCCAGAACTGCCTTATTATCTGTCCGTTTTTCTTTCTGCATGACGAATGCTCCATCCGCAGCTCCAAGCAATCCATTCGTGCCAGAAATCATATCAAAACTATCTGAAGATTCCATTTTCCTTGTATGATGCACAACCAGAAAACAGATGCCATATTTATCACTGAATGCTTTCAGCTTTGTTACAATCTCGTAATCGCTGGCATAACTGAATTTATCTCCACCGACCTCTCGAACCTTCTGAAGGGTATCAATGATAATCAGTCTTGCATCTTTATGCTCCGTCACAAATGTTACAAGCTGTCTTTCCAGTCCGTCATTGAGCGATTTTGATTTTGTAGCAAAATAAAAATTCTCACTGCCTTCCATTCCAAACATCTGTGATAATCGCTTCTGTAATCTTGCATAATCATCTTCCAGTGCCAGATAGAGAACCGTTCCCTGTCTGACTGAAAAGCCCCACAATGGAAGTCCTTTACTGATGTGATACCCGATCTGTGCCATGAAAAATGATTTTCCAATTTTCGGTGAACCGACAAACAGGTAAGTTCCGTTATACAGAAGTCCATCTATAATCGGCAATTTTGGTGGATATGCAGTATCGTATAATTCCATCATAGAAACTGTTTCCAGATCATCTGGATTTTTTTTATTTGCTGATTTTGCTATATTTTCCGCATTATTTGTGGCTTGCAGATTGCCCTTACCGGGCAAATCTGCTATACTTTGGTTGGTTAATTTATTACTTGATGACTGTTCCACATCTGCGCCAACAGATGCAATCGGAGCAGTCATTTTTTCTTTTTCTGTCATTCATTATCCCCTTTCAATCCATACAATGTCTCTGCGACCAATCTTAGGGTACTCAGCAACTCTTCATTTTCCTCACTGCATTTTTCCAGACATTTCAATTCTTCATAAATCTCTGCCATCTGATTTCGCAATGCTTTATACACTCTTGGATTTCCCTGTACCACAATTTCCCGATCAGTTAATCGTTTTGTGATATAGTCCTGCTTGCTAAGTCCTGACAATCGAACACATGCATCAATCTGCTCTGCCTCTTCCGGGGATACCCGGAATGCTACGATTTTGTTTCTCCATCTTCCTTTACTGTCCAGATTTTTTTCCATTTAATTTTTCCATCCTTTCAATATCCAGCTGTTCTGCCATCTGTGTCTGCTCACTTGGAAACAGATGTGCATATCGGTAAGTGATATCAATGCTCTCATGTCCCATTCGGTCTGCGATTGCCAATACCGTAAATCCCATATTGATCAATAACGATACATGAGAATGTCTCAAATCATGCACACGAATTCGCTTCACCCCAGATACTTTTGAGCCTCTATTCATTTCATGATGCAGATAAGATTTGGAAATTGTGAAAATTCTTTCATCCTCCTTCAGCCCGTAAAGCATTCCCATATAATCCTGCATTTCATCACATATAAACTGTGGCATTTTAATAGTTCTGTTACTTTTAAATGTCTTTGGAGGTGTGATTACATCTTCCCGGTTTAATCTTTGATATGACTTGTTAATCCGCAATGTATGCGTTGTAAAATCGAAATCTGCCGGTGTCAGTGCAAGCAGTTCTCCCATTCGGATTCCGCACCAGTAAAGCATTTCAAATGCATAGTAGGAAACTGGTTTATCCATCATCACATCTGCAAATTTCAAATACTCTTCTTTCGTCCAGAACAACATTTCCTTATATTCCTCTGATGCCATATTTCCTGCTTTCTGCGCAGGATTGGAAGAAAGATGATAAAAATCAACTGCATGATTGAAGATAGCACTTAACTGGCTGTGGATTTTCTGCAGATACGAAGAAGAATATCCTTTTCCATTCTCTCTTTTAAATGCCAGCAGATGATTCTGCCATGCAATCACGTCTCTTGGCTCAATCTCTCCAATCTTTCTCTCCCCAAAATACGGAAGAATTTTCGTTCTGACGATATTATTCTTGGTTCCCCAGGTGTTATCCCGGATGCGTTCTTTCTTATCTTCCACATAGATTTCATAAAAACTTGCAAATGTCATATCCAATTTTGCATCATGCTTTAACATCTGTTCGCGTTCCCACATCTGCGCTTCTCGCTTCGTAGGGAATCCTCGTTTGGAAGTTTGTTTTGTTTTTCCTGTCCAATCGATATAACGATAGACCACTCGCCACTTTCCAGTGGCATTATCTTTATGAATACTCATACAAATTCTCCTCTCTTTCTTTTACATTTCGCTGTAACATACTTTTTTGCGGAAATAATTGGTGTTTACCCTGCCTGCCACCGTAAGATAACCCAACTTCTGCAATTCTTCATTTAACTGTTTGACAATCTTATAAGCATAAGACTTGGAAACTCCCATTTCCGCTGCAACTTCTTCTACTGTCATAAAAGTTCTGTTCGTCACATCGCATCCCTCCTTTCATTCTTAACGCAATTTGTTTAGGTTGCTACATTTGCATGATACTAAACATTTTTATTTAAGTCAAGTAGTTTGATGAGAATATTAAATTTTTTTGTTTAAGTTCTTCTTGCTATCTAAAATTGCTCATGCTATACTGAACCTAAACAGAATTGTTTTATTCTATATCACAACAAAACTGGCAACACACAAACGTCATATCATGAAGGAGGCAAACAACTATGGCAATCGGGCAGCGTATCAAATATTTCCGTAACCGTATCGGCATGACACAAAAGCAACTGGGAGAAAAACTGGGATTTAAAGGAAAAACCTCAGATGTCCGCATGGCTCAGTATGAATCTGAAGCCAGAGTTCCTAAGATTGATCTTGTAAAACAAATGTCTCAGATTTTTGATGTCAATACTCATGCTTTAACAGTTCCAGATATTGATACTCACATAGGTCTGATGCACACACTATTTGCACTGGAAGATATATATGGTCTAAAGGTAAAAAATGTAGATGGACAGCCCCATCTCTGTCTTGACGCTTCCATATCTGCTCCCGGCTCATCTGTCGATGAAATGCTTCGTGCATGGATGGAACAAACTGACAAATTGGAAAACGATGAAATCAGCAAGGAAGAATATGATGAATGGAGATATAAGTACCCGGAACTTGATACTTACCAGAAACATGCCAAGGTACCATCTCAGGAATTGAGTGATTACCTCGTAAAAGAATTGACTAAAAAAGAAAAATAAGGAAAAAGAAAGCCTTACCGATATTCAGTTTTTTACTTCTGAAAATCAGTAAGGTTTCTTTATATACGTTATGAAATAAAATTTTTATTCGCCGAATAACCTCAAAATGTTGCCATTTTGTTGCCAGATACTAAGCAAATTTGTTTGAAACCCGCATAAATAATGGCTTTGTCAAATTGTGTGGATTATTCAAACTCTATCGTCGCAGGCGGTTTCCCAGTACAATCATACATCACTCTATTTACGTGTTTCACCTCATTTACAATCCTGCTTGTTGTTTTCCCAATAACCTCCCACGGAATTTCTGCGCTCTCCGCAGTCATAAAATCCGTAGTTGTCACTGCTCGCAGCGCCACTGCATAGTCATAAGTTCTCTCATCACCCATAACACCCACAGAACGCATATTTGTAAGTCCTGCGAAATACTGTCCGATTTCCTTATCCAATCCGGCTTTTTTAATTTCCTCACGCCAGATAGCATCTGCTTCCTGAACCATTTTTACCTTTTCGGCAGTAACTTCGCCAATAATACGAATGCCAAGTCCCGGTCCCGGAAACGGCTGTCTGAACACAAGATATTCCGGAATACCAAGCTCCAGACCTACTTTACGCACTTCATCTTTAAATAAGTCACGCAGCGGCTCGATAATTTCCTTAAAATCAACGTAATCCGGCAATCCGCCTACATTGTGATGTGATTTAATAACCGTAGACTCACCGCCAACGCCGCTTTCTACCACATCAGGATAAATTGTTCCCTGTACTAAGAAATCAACGGCTCCGATTTTCTTTGCCTCTTCTTCAAAGACACGGATAAACTCTTCACCGATAATTTTACGTTTCTGTTCCGGTTCTTCCACGCCTTTTAATTTCGCATAAAAGCGTTCCTGTGCATTGACACGAATGAAATTCAAATCGTACTGGCCGTTTGGTCCGAATACAGCTTCCACCTCGTCACCTTCATCTTTACGAAGAAGACCATGGTCTACAAACACGCAGGTAAGCTGATTTCCCACTGCTTTTGAAAGCATAACTGCTGCAACAGAAGAGTCCACACCACCGGAAAGAGCACAGAGAACTTTTCCGTTTCCGACCTTCTTACGAATTGCCTGAATAGACTCCTCTACGAAAGAGTCCATCTTCCAGTCACCGGAGCACTGACATACGTTATAAACAAAGTTAGAAAGCATCTGCTTTCCTTCCTGTGTGTGTAATACTTCCGGATGGAACTGTGTTGCATATAAATTCTTTTCTGTGTTTTCAACGGCTGCTACCGGACAATCTGCTGTATGAGCGCTGATTTCAAATCCCGGAGCAATCTGAGAAATATAGTCGTTGTGGCTCATCCAGCAAATGGTTTTCTCTGATACATTTTCAAAAAGCTTGGAGCTCTGATTAACAGTCACTTCAATTTTACCATATTCTCTGACAGGCGCTTTTTCAACCTTTCCGCCCAGAAGGTGCATCATAAGCTGAGAACCATAGCAAATTCCTAAAATTGGAATGCCAAGCTCAAATATTTCCTTTGTATAAGTAGGAGAATTCTGCAGATAAACGCTGTTTGGTCCACCTGTAAAAATAATACCCTTCGGCTGCATTGCTTTAATTTTTTCAATATCTGTTTTATAAGAATAAATTTCACAGTAAACATTACATTCTCGCACACGTCTTGCGATTAACTGATTGTACTGTCCACCGAAATCAAGAACGATGACTACTTCGTTTTTCACGCTTTTTCCTCCTAACACTCTATATCTGAAATATTTTATCAAGAATGGTTTCTATTATAAAATAGACTTTGATGATTTACAAGAAAAATTTCTCTAATATTTTTTATTTCGTAACAGTTCAGCCATGCACAAATCCACAAAAATGGATTGGCAAGCTTGCTTGCAACAAGACAATTTTGTTGGATTTGTATATGGCGCTCTGCCATAAGCGAGAATTTGCGCTGCATTGCAGCGTATAGGTGGTGAAACCACCAATTCGAGCTGATATGGCTAAACTGTTGCTTTATTTCATAGGAGGCAATTTCCTTGGAAATAAAATAATCTTATCATCAGATGTCTCTGCCGACATTTTTGTCTTTTCTGCATTTCCTCGTTTTATAACGGTATTGGTTTCTTTCCATGCGTTCTCTATTTTATGAAACAGTCTGGTTCTCATGCTGTCATTCTTCATCATTTCCTCATATTCCCAAAGGGCATGCTCTAACATATCTAAGATTTCTTCCATTGTTCCGCCTATTCGGATAATAAACTGAATAGTGCGGCACAAAAGCTCTGCGTCTTCTTTTCCCTCTTTTCCTTCCTTCATGAAGAAAGCTTTTAACTGCTCCATGTTCTTTCCAAAGGGCAAATAACCATTTTTACCTAAACATTCTATTTCTTCCTTTGACGGAATATAAAAATCCATTCCCTGCTGTTCCTGAAGAAGTCTGTTGTATTCACTTTTTTCTTTATACAACGATAATACAATCTGGCTGCCCTGCATTGCAAAACATTTTTTGTTCTCTGGAATATCTTTTAGAAAAGCCATAATGGAAAATTCATCCTTTTCCAGTCCTGTATCTCTTTTATACAATTCCGCTGCTTTTTCCACAGGACAAATCCCATACAGCTCTGCCGCCACATTAAAATACATCAGAAACGTCTCTACATCCTGACATTCCTTCTTCCAGTCTCCTGTGCAATTCTCTTGATAAGCTTCTTTTACTTCTTTTGGCAGGCAAAACATACTATCTGCCAAGTCTGCATAGACTCCAACATAGCCGCCTTCCAATAAATATGCGTATCTCATATCTTCAAAAGAGACTTTTCGTATTGTGTTTTCACTTTCCAAAAATTGTATTTCATCTTCACTTAAAAATCTGAAATACCTGCACATAACCTCTTTACTCAATAGCTCTCTTATTAAGAATTCCACCAATTCTGTTTTTTTATATTTCGAATAACCGGATAAGTGATGTACTTTTGCAATTTCAACTAAATCTGATTTCGAATATTCCGTTAATATTTCTTTCAAAGTTACATCGGAAGCCTCACATTCCAACTCACTTAATACTTCATTTATCCCCTCTAAATCATACTTCTGTGTAAGTTGCGCTCCTACCCATTCTTTTATTTCTCTGTATTGAGAATGTTTTGGATTACTTAGAATATCTTGCATCTCATAGTATCCATATATTCCTCCACAGTCCTCATACGGTGTCTCTCCCTTATATTTTAAGACTTTGGCATAAGAATATTTATAATCGTCTATCATTTCTTCCACAGTAACCTTATGTTCCCAATTATCTCCAAAATCATATACATAAGTAAAATTATTTTGTCTCTCTAAAAGAGTATCTATGACGGTTTCTTTCTCATCCAAACTCTCATTATCCATCTCTTCAAAAAAATCCAGTTCATCAGACTTCATCTCGACAGAAATACCCAAACGAGAAAACTCAAAACAGTGCATGTGATATCCTATCCATCCCATGGTGATATTCAATATTTCTGCCAGTTCTTGAAAAGTAATGCCGGAAGGCACTATGACTCTTCGCCAAATAGGCGGGTGCGAATTTTTAATTTGTATTTTTAACTGATATGCTTTCATTGGCATCCTCCTTTTACAACGGATTTACATGCACCATACAGTGTTTCACCAGCGGAAATTCTTCCTCCACCTTATCGTGAACAGCCTGTGCTATTTCATGCCCTTCTCTCAGGGTAATGTCTCCATCTGCGGCAATCTCAATATCCACATACATCTTTGCCCCAAACAATCTGGTGCGCAGTACATCCACTTTTAAAACTCCCTGCTGTTCTTCAATTAACCGACGCATTTTTTCTTCTGTTTCTTCATCACAAGATTTATCTACCATTTTATCGATGGCATCTTTAAAAATATCGTAAGCTGCTTTCACAATAAACACACAGATAATTACACTGGCAATCGGGTCTAATACCGGAAATCCCAGACGTGCGCCGCCGATACCAATAAGAGCGCCAACGGAAGATAAAGCATCCGAGCGGTGATGCCACGCATCTGCCATCAAAGCGCCGGAATTTATTTTCTTGGCAGCGCTTCTGGTATACCAAAACATTCCTTCCTTCACCACAATAGAAGCAACCGCTGCAATCAGGGCAATCATTCCGGGGATTTCATCTTTTCCTGCCGTACCCTCAATAATCTTGTTAATACCTCCGATACCAATGCCAATACCTGTGGCAAACAGCACAACCGCCAATAAAATTGCCGCCACACATTCCAGTCTGTCATGACCGTACTGATGGTCGTCATCTGACTGCTTACTGGCAATATTAATTCCTAAAATTACAATAATAGTGCTAAATACATCAGAAGCAGAATGAACTGCATCAGAAATCATTGCTCCCGAATGTCCTACAATACCTGCTATCAATTTAAAAATAGAAAGGATAACATTCCACACAATGGTAACTGCCGATACCCGCATTGCTGTCTTTTTTTCCTGTTCCATATTCTCATTCCTTCCAAAATTTTTATTCTTTCCATCTTAGCACTTTTTTCATTCTCTGTCATGTACTTCTCATGATATTTTTTCTAAAAAATCCGAAAACCTCCTCTGGCTAGCTTTCGCCAAAGAAGGTTCTCTGTTATCTCTTATTCTTTTATTTCTTCTGACTTCCTGCCAAAAATTCCTTTACCACATTCTTGACAATAGCCTTTTCTTCCTTATCCAATAAATGCGCATAGCGGCTGTCTGTGGCAGCCGTTTCTAAAATCCCCTGCTCAAGCTCTTTTAAAACCTCATCTTTTTTTGGATTTTCAACCGGTTTTGCCGCTTTCTTTTGAGGAACGGCCTTTACAGGCTCTTTGCAGCGATTTTCCACATAGTCTAACAGGTTTGTCTCAATTTCCTCCTCGTGATATCCTGTTCCCGTCAATATTTTCAGCCCCAAAAGTACAATTCCAAGCCCAATGGTAGTAAACACCGTAAGGCTCATAGCAGGAAGCTCGGTATTTAAGGGGAACAGCTTTACCACCTTATTTCTGCCTTCTCCCAAAAGAAAAAACTGGCCTCCTGCAAATAAAAATGAGAGGCATAAAGTAATCCATGAAATGCCCTTTATCTGGTGCATACTCCACGGTCCTATCTTTCGTCCTCTCATGCGTTTCATTACATAAACTGCCGGGTTATGTATCTGTATGTTATCTTTTAACAGCTTTTGATGCTCTGCAATAAAATTAGCTGTCCATTTCTCTTTTGCTTGTGCCGGGTTTTTCGACTCCTTCAAAACCCTTTTGTTACTTGTGTAAATTGCCAGCATACTTACAATACTGACAAGCCCCATCAGGCATGTCCCATAATAAAAAATCAGGTACTCCATAGCTCCTCCTCATTTTCGGCGCATGAACATTTCTGTCCTGCGTCTCGTTTTCTCTATGAGCTCTATTATATAGCACCTGTGGGCTTTTGGAAACAAAATTCGCTCGACAAATCCCCGCCTGAAATGACAGTTTATGCAAATAGCTTCTTTACAAGCACTCCATCATACGGCTGACAAGGTTTACCGTGTGGCGGATTGCCTGTCTTTCAAAGGTAGGGTAATCCACATGTGCGCTGTCATCTGCTTTGTCGGAAATAGCACGGATTACCAAATACGGAATTTTGTTTAAATATGCAGCCTGTCCAATAGCAGCCCCTTCCATTTCCGTACAGTATGCCTGTGTATTTTCAATAATTCTTTCCTTTGTTTCTTTGTCTGCCACAAACTGGTCACCGCTGGCAACACGTCCTTCAAACACCTGAATATCAGGATTAACTTCTTCACATACTTCCTTTGCCAGCTTTCTTAAATTCTCATCTGCCGAAAATGCCAATGTTTCCATACGAGGTATCTGTCCCAGAGGATATCCGAATTCTCTGGCATCTACATCGTGCTGCATGGTATCTGTGGACAACACAATATCACCGATATTGATTTCTGCCTTTAAAGAACCTGCTATTCCTGTGTTAATTACAGCTTCAACCTGAAATTCATCTGCTAAAATCTGTGTGCAGATACCTGCATTTACTTTGCCAATGCCGGAGCGAACTACAACAGCTGTCTGTCCCTTCAGATTACCCTTTACAAATTTCATTCCTGCTTTTTCCACAATTACTGTATCTGTCATTTTTTCTTTTAACAGCTCTACTTCTTCTTCCATAGCGCCGATAATTCCAATCATATTCATAATGCTTTCACCTTTCCTGTAAAATAATGTTCTTTGCCTTTCACTTTAACATAATCTTTCCTTCGTTGCCAGTTGTTTCTTTGTCTTTACGTTTTTTTTCAGTCATGCTATAATTCACACTGAAGAAACAAACAAAGGAGGACTTTAAAATGGCTGTATATAAAACAAAAGGCGTATGTTCACGCTCTATTGAATTTGAAATTGAAGGTGATGTTGTAAAATCCGTAAAATTCAACGGTGGCTGCAACGGAAATACACAGGGAATTGCAAGCCTTGTTCAGGGAATGAAAGTGGATGATGTTATCCAAAGATTAAAAGGAACAGACTGCAACGGCAGAGGCACTTCCTGCCCTGACCAGTTGGCAAGAGCTTTGGAAGAAGCCAGAGCTTAATCATTTTCCTTAAAAAAATTAAACATAAAAAATGGAGCATTACTTTAACCCATTATCAGAAATATTCTCGATATATCTAAAAGTAATGCTCTATTTTTTAATTTCCCCACGGTACTTCTTCTGCCGTAATCTTTCCCGTATATTTAAGTCCCATGACCTTTATCTTTCCGTATTCCCCGTCAAAGCCCGGAATACACTGTACTTCTCCTTTTCGAATATGAGAAATTCCCTCTGCAATCTTTTCTCCCATCTGCCTTTTAATATCCTCCAAAGGGACTTCTCTTAAAATTTCAAATTCTGTACCCAGCTTTAATAAAGCCTGCTGATATTTCTCAAAGACTTTTTTAGAGGCAGTGGAATATCCCATATCTTCCGCAATAATTTCTATTAAAGGCACTAATTTTTCAAAAGGCTTTGCTCCTGCTTTTACATATCCTTCTTCTTTGTCAGCCAGTTCTTCTATTCTATGCAGTACGCCTACGGTGAGTTTTTTCCCGCACACAGGGCATATTCCTCCCTGCTCCTTTGTCTGTTTTGGAGTAAGACAGACCTGACACTTTCTGTGTCCGTCAAGGTGGTATTTTCCCTCCTCCGGATAAAATTCTATGGTTCCCGAAAGCCCTTCTCCTGTCTGAATGGCTTTTTCCAAACCGCCATAAGACATCTCTATTTCCATTAAATTGGCTTCTCTTCCCAATTTTGACGGGGAATGTGCATCAGAATTAGAAATAAGCTGCATCTTCTCAAGAGCCGGAACTCTCCAATTCATAGCAGGATCAGAGGACAAGCCTGTCTCCACTGCATGAATATACGGCGATAATTCTTCAAAGCACTCCTCCAAAGACGAAAACGCAGAGAATGCTCCCATCATGGAAAAATGTGGTGTCCAGATATGCGCCGGTACATAAATTCCTTTTTCCGTGGTCTCAAGAAGCATTTCCAACAAGTCTTTGCACGGCAAACCTAAAATGGGACGTCCGTCAGAATGAAGATTTCCGATTTTTTCTAATTTTTCCGATAGTTTCTGTGCTTTCTCTAAACTAGGAAGTATAAGCAGACTGTGAACTCGTCTCGTCTTTCCATTCTTTTTATAAATAGAACTGATTTCGCCTGTAACTGCAAATCTGGGTGTTATGGTGTCCGGCACAAATCCGTCTGAAATTCGGTATTCTTTCTTCAAACGATAAAGACCGTCATCGGCAGGTTCTAATTTTTCTCTCATTTCCTCCTGCCAAACAGGGTGGGTAAAATCTCCTGTACCTAAAATCTGTATTCCCTTTTTTCGTGCCCACATTTCCAAATGCTCCAAATCGCAGTCCTTACTGGTTGCTCTGGAAAATTTAGAATGTATATGCAAATCTGATATGAACATATTTTTCTCCTCAATACTTGCTTTTCTCTTACACTAACTTTATACTTAATTATATGATTATTTATTATAGTATCAAAACGGAGGCATTACAACTATGGACAATCGTTCTTCAGCAACTCTTATGACAAGCGGTCCTATCTGGAAGAAAATCATTGCATTTGCCGTCCCCCTGTTTTTCGGTAATTTATTTCAACAGCTTTACAATACTGCCGACTCCTTAATCGTAGGAAATTATCTGGGAAGCAGCGCTCTGGCAGCCGTAAGCTCATCCGGAAATCTGATTTTTCTTATGGTGGGATTTTTCAATGGTATTGCCATTGGGGCAGGTGTTGTCGTTGCAAAATATTTCGGTGCAAAAAAATTTGATTTAGTTCAGAGAGCTATTCATACTATTGTAGCTCTCGGTATTGTGTCAGGAATTTTACTGACTATCGTAGGTGTGGTGGCAGCGCCACAGATTTTAGTAATGATGGGAACTCCGGCTGAAGTCCTGCCAAATTCCGTCACCTATTTCCGTATTTATTTCTGCGGTTCTTTAGCTTTTGTTATGTATAATTTCCTTGTGGGAATCCTTCAGTCCGTGGGAGACAGCAAACATCCTTTAATTTACTTAATTATATCCTCTATTATTAACATTGTGCTGGATTTAATTCTGGTAGCAGGATTTGGTATGGGTGTAGGCGCAGCGGCCTTTGCCACAGTAGTTTCTCAGTTTATCAGCGCTCTTTTATGTCTGAGACAGCTTTTAAAGAGTCCTGAAGAATACAAAATACATCCCTCTCGTATTCGCATGGACTGGCTGATGCTCCGCCAGATTATTTCCAATGGTCTGCCCGCAGGGCTGCAAAACTCCATTATTTCACTGGCAAATGTAGTGGTTCAGTCCAACATTAACAAATTCGGACAAATGGCAATGGCAGGCTGCGGTTCGTATTCCAAAGTAGAGGGCTTTGCTTTTCTCCCAATTACTTGCTTTGCCATGGCGCTGACTACCTTTATCAGCCAAAATCTGGGGGCAAAAGAATACAAAAGGGCAAAAAAAGGAGCTGTATTCGGTGTTATCTGCTCTCTTTCCATGGCTGAGCTGATTGGAGTAATTATTTACCTCTTTGCTCCTCAATTTCTGGCTGCATTTAACGATACCCCTCAGGTTATTGCCTATGGAACAGATCAGGCTCGTATTGATGCGCTGTTTTATTTTCTTCTTGCCTTTTCCCATTGTATGGCAGGAATTTTGCGAGGCGCAGGAAAATCCGCCGTTCCCATGTTCGTCATGCTGATATGCTGGTGTATTATCCGTGTAAGCTATATCACTGCGGCAGTACACTTTATCCCTGATATTCACGTTATCTTCTGGGCTTATCCGCTGACATGGACGCTGAGTTCTATCACCTTCCTTATCTACTTCTTAAAGTCGGATTGGATACATGGATTGGAGAAACAGAGGATAAATTAAAGGAGTTGCACTTCAAGTATATATTCAGAATGTATCGACATTCCGGATAATTACTTGGAGTGAAAACTCCTTCTTTTTATTCCTGTGTACCTTCTGTATTTTCAGTTTCTTCTGTGGCTTCTTCCGGTGTTTCTTCTGTCTCAGGCTGTTTTAATGTATAAACATCCTTATCAGACAAAGTCACCTTTTTCCATTCTTTTTCGTTTACCGTAATTTCTGTTTTTTCTTTCCATTCGTCTAAAAGCTTCTGATATGCTTCCTGTTTTCTTTCGTTTACAATTCGTTCTTTCTCGGTATCTGTTGCTTCTCTGTCCAGAACCTGATCCATTCTGACTACATAATAAGCATTTTCGCCTTCTACAACGCTTTCGTAAACCTGTCCGTCCTGCAGTGTTTTTGCAGCTTCCAGAAGTTTTTCATCTAACAAAGTATCTTCTGCCCCAAAAGTCGTATCTAAAGCGCTTAAATTCTCATCCACTTCTTTTGCAAGAGTATCTACATCTGCCATAGCAGGGTCATCAGAAGCTAAAAGCTTATCTAAAACACTCTGTGCCTGTGCTTTTTTCTCGTTTTTCTCCTCATCTGTAAGAGGTGTTGTTGTTCCGTCTTCATTTGTCTTGTCTGCTGTGCTTACCTTACAATAAGTAATAGCGCTCTGAGCAGCTTCTGTATCTTCCACATTCGTATCTACATCAGCTGTCATCGGGTCATACATCTTATTCTGATAAGTAAACAATGTCAAAAGCTGTTCAACATCGGACTGCTGCACAGAAAGTTTTTCAATCGTTTCTTTTGTGTTCGCTTCCATGAATTTTTTTGCAGCTTCCTCAATACCTTTCTTTTCTTCATCAGAAACAGAAACCTCGTAATCTGCCGCATGTTCTTTTAGCAGCATCATTGCCTTTAACTGTTCAAGCACACTGTCTTTTGTCTGCTCGCCGTAAGTTTTTCCATCTTCTGTTTTCTGTTCCCACATACCGGTTGTGCCGCCGCCCATCATGGACATGTAAGACATCATCTGTACCTGGTTCATACGAAGCACCAGATTTCCTGTTCCCACTGTTACTGTGTCTTCTTTTCCTGTTAAAAGTGGTTTTGTCCCATCTATTTTTTTACTGCCACAGCCTGCCAGCGCAGATAATCCCAACACACCTGCTGTCGTCAGACATAACAGCTTTTTCATTGTTCTGTTCATAAGTTCCTCCTGTAAATCCCTTTTGTAGGTATAAATACCTTGTTCTATTATAGACGTTTTTCCCTGTCTGAGCAAGAATTATTTCAATATAAGGTCTTGAAAATCCATTAAAATATCGTGAAGAATATTCAGCACATCTAAAACCTCTTTTGGTTTTCTGCCCTTTAAAGAAACCATAAAATATGGCACTTCATCTAACTTCATTTTTAAATTATTTTTGTATTTGTCCAAAATTTGTGGAAATCCTGCCCCATCAATTTTCGCTCTTTCAAACATGGTAATCTTCACATCAGTACCATTTTGTTTAATTTCCTTGATATATGCCTTATGAGCCAGCGCTTTTAAATTAGCAATAGCCAGAAGGTTCTGAACAGCTTTTGGAGGTTCGCCAAATCGGTCCATAAGCTCTTCCAGCATATCCTCATACTCTTCTTCTGACTCGATACCTGCAATTCTCTTATAGACGTCCAGTTTCTGATATTCATTTGGAATATACTTCGGTGGAATAAAGGCATTTACTTCCAAATCAATGGCTGTTTCAAAGTCTTCCTGCTGTTTCAGTCCTTTTTCTTCCCGCACAGCCTCATCCAGCATTTTACAGTACAAATCATAACCAACTGCCTGCATATGTCCGTGCTGTTCTGCACCTAACAGATTTCCTGCACCACGGATTTCCAAATCTCGCATAGCAATTTTAAACCCGCTTCCTAGATCCGTAAATTCTCGAATAGCATGAAGTCGTTTTTCAGCTACTTCTTTTAACATTTTATTTTTCTTATACATTAAAAAGGCATAAGCTGTCCTGTTGGAACGTCCAACCCTTCCTCTTAACTGGTAGAGCTGGGAAAGCCCCATCTGGTCTGCATCATGAATAATCATGGTATTGGCATTGGAAATATCAAGACCTGTCTCAATAATAGTGGTAGAAACCAACACGTCAATCTCTCCGTTAATAAAGCTGTACATAATTTTTTCCAACTGATGCTCCTGCATCTGTCCATGAGCAAAAGCCACATTGGCTTCCGGTACTAATTTCGCCACACGATTGGTAATCTCGTCAATATCATTGACACGGTTATAAACATAATAAACCTGTCCGCCCCTTGCCAACTCCCTGCTGATTGCCTCACGCACCATTTCCTCATTATATTCCATAACATAAGTCTGAATAGGCATTCTGTCCATAGGTGCTTCTTCCAATACACTCATATCACGAATACCGATGAGACTCATGTGCAATGTTCTCGGAATAGGTGTGGCAGTTAAAGTAAGAACATCGATATTCTCTTTTAACTTCTTGATTTTTTCCTTGTGGGTAACGCCAAAGCGCTGTTCCTCATCAATAATCAAAAGTCCTAAATCTTTAAACTTCACATCATCAGAAAGAACCCTGTGAGTTCCGATAAGAATATCCACCAAACCTTTCTGTGTATCTGCAATGGTTTTTTTCTGCTGTGCCGGTGTACGGAAACGGCATAACAAATCTACTCTGACAGGAAAATCCTTCATTCGCTGTACAAAAGTATTATAATGCTGCTGCGCCAAAATTGTAGTTGGCACAAGATAAACCACCTGTTTTCCTTCCTGCGCCGCTTTAAATGCAATACGAATGGCAATTTCTGTCTTTCCGTAACCTACGTCACCGCAAATCAGACGGTCCATGATTTTCTTGCTTTCCATATCCTGCTTGGCAGCCTGAATTGCCATAAGCTGGTCATCAGTTTCCTCAAAAGGAAACATTTCTTCAAATTCTCTTTGCCAAACCGTATCCGGCTCATACTGAAAGCCCTGTGTTGCCTGCCTTGCAGCATACAGACGGACTAAATCCTTGGCGATATTTTTTACCGCTCCACGAACCTTTGTCTTTGTTTTCTTCCACTCCTGTCCTCCCAGCTTATTCAGCTTCGGCGCTCTGGCATCTGCTCCTGCATATTTCTGAAGCATATCAAGCTGGTTCGGAAGAATATAGAGGGTGCTTCCCCCTGCATACTCGATTTTAATATAATCTTTGGCAACTTTATCTACGGTAATCTTCTCAATTCCCTTGTAAACTCCCAGTCCGTGATTTTCATGGACAACGTAATCTCCGATACTAAGCTCGTTAAAGCTCTGTATTCGCTTGCCGCTGTATTCGGATTTTTTTCGTTTTTTCTTCTTTTCCTGACCGAAAATATCCGACTCTGTAATCAGTACAAATTTAATCAGAGGATATTCAAATCCCTTCTTAGCGTGACCGAAAGCCGTCATAATCTCTCCCGGTTCAATGACTCTGTCCATATCCTCTGTATAAAAGCTGTTCAGCTCCTCATTTCGCAAGTCCTCTGCAAGACGTGCTGCACGGGTGCGAGAGCCTGATAGCAGCAGCACACGATATCCTTCTTTTTTAAAGCGTTTTAAATCCTTCACCAGAAGTTCAAAGCTGTTGTTATATGGACTGACAGATTTAGCCGTAATATAATACTGCTCCGTAATATCCCAGTCGCCCTTATGCTGCTCAATGGTACAAAGAGAAACACAATTTTTTCTGTTTATCTTCTGCTGTGTCTGTCTGGCGCTGATTAACAAATCCGTCTGCCCTGCCAGCAGATAACCCTTTTCCAGCCTGTGCTCCATACTTTCCCGAAACTCTGTTTCCACAGCCTGTGCCTGCTCCAGCAAACGATTAGTTTCGTCCAACAGTATCAACGTATTTTCCGTATCAAAATAATCCGTAAAAGTGACTACATCTTTATAAAAATACCGCAAAAAATGCTCTGCCGCTGAAAAGTCATGAAATTCTGTCAGATTTTCCAATGCTTCTGTTACCGCCTGCTTTAATCTGCCTGCTTCCTCTGTTAAAAACGCATCTCGAAACTTCTGTACTGCCGCATCTCTGTCTTTCTGGATTTTTTTTATTCCCTTTTTTAAAACCTCATCACTTAACAGCATTTCTGCCGCAGGATAAATGGTGATTTCTTCCAGATTTTCAATGGAACGCTGACTTTCTGCATCAAAGCTTCGAATAGAGTCAATTTCATCACCCCAAAGCTCAATACGCACAGGATTGTCCTCTGTTAATGGGAAAATATCAATAATTCCCCCTCGAAAAGAAAACTGTCCCGGTGCTTCCGCCTGTGCGTTTTTCTCATATCCCATGCCTAAAAGCTGTTTTTTCAGATTATCCAAATCAAGGGGACTGTCATTTTGAAAATGCAGTACGTGCTTCTCTATGACTTCAAGGGGAAGAAGGTAATCCATACAGCCTCCCATGCTGGTAATAACTGTAACGCCCTTTTTCTCCAAAAGCGCAGCCAGAACCTTCATTCTCTCTTTTGTCAAAAGATTTCCGTGTACGTCTGCCTCAAAGAAAATCAAATCCTTAGCAGGATAAAGCATAACCTCACGATTATAAAGACGATAATCTTCATAAAGCTCTTTTGCTTTTAAATCATTTTCTGCAATAATCAGACAGTTGGATTGTTCCTTTCCTGTCTTTTTTTTCATCGCTTCAAAAAGCCCATACATGATATGGGCTTTCTGAGTTTCCACACAGCCTGATAGCTGCAAAATACCTTTGTTTTTTGGAAGCTTTTGTGTAATTTCTTCAAATTCTTTCAGATTTTCTAAAGGCTGCATGAATACCTGCATGACTTTACTCCTCTTTTTTCTTCTTTCCTGAACCGTTATAGTGGTTCATTGCTGCATCAATTCCTTTTTCAATAATCATTTCCACCGCATCTGCCGCATCCTGAATAGCCGCATCTACCACTTCTCTCTCTTTTGAAGAAAATCGTCCCAGAACATAGTCAGCCAAATCCCATCCTTTTGGTTTCGCTCCTACGCCTACCTTAATGCGATAAAAATTCTGTGTGCCAAGCTGGGCAATAATGTTCTTAATTCCATTATGACCTCCGGCGCTTCCCTTTTTTCGAATACGAATTTGTCCCGGCTCTAAATCAATGTCATCATAAATCACAATCATTTCAGTTTCTGCATCCATTTTATAATAATCTATAAATTCTCTTACAGACTCTCCGCTTAAATTCATATAAGTCAAAGGCTTTTCCACAATTACCTTTTCTCCGCCAATCATTCCTTTTCCATATAAGGCTTTATGCGCAATTCCTGCCTGAGGAATTCCATGACGGTCTATCAGTTCATCCACAACATCAAAACCCATGTTGTGTCTTGTTTTTTCATATTGTTTACCCGGATTTCCAAGTCCCGCTATTAATAACATATCCCTCTCCTTAGTTAAAATATACCAGTTCCTGCTTTAAAGGCTCTGTGGGCTCTAAAGAAATAGCTGTAAGCACCGGTCCTTCTTTGTGATAAGAAGAAACGTACTCATAATCCACCTCTGCCACAACTTTTACCCACTTACCTGTACGCAAATTTTTCGCCTCAGGACTTTTACAGATATAACCGATAAAGCTGGTGTCATCTGCACAGCAGGTCATTGCCATTCTTCCCGGAACAAAGACATTTTTCGGAAACTCTCTGGATTTTAATATCATTCCCGTAAAGGCAACCTTTTTTCCTTTATAAGTCTCCGGATGATCCATGGCATCAATAAACCAAATGCCGTAATCCTCGTCCATGATTTCAATTACATCTGCATTGACATCAAAAGGCATTTCCTCCGCAAAAATATCTTCGATTTCTCCTTCTTCATCCTCAAAGATAATCTCTGCTCCCTGATTTACTACTTTTACGCTTCTTCTGAAGGATGCCAGAGGCATATCCATAGAACAACGATTAAACAGTACCATATCTGCATTTCTCACCATTTCCACAAACAGGGATTTCATATTGTTCATATACACCTGAAAGGTGCTGGCATCTACAGTAACAATGTGCTGCACAATGCCCCAGTCCTTTGGAAGCTGCATTTTCTCGAATTTACTTACCTGCCACATTCCGTTGTATTCTATAATCACTCGTTCCGGACTGTAAAAAGCATCATAAGCCACCAGTCTTTCCGGTGTTAATTCATCTAAACTATTTAATACCTCCACGGAAGTTCTGCTTTTCTTCAGCATCTTTTCATCAAATTCTACTTCGCCTTCTTCGCAGAGAATTAACAGGGTGTTGCCCTCTATCTGAAAATAATCCTGAGCAATGGTAAAATCTAAAAATGTAGATTTTCCGCTTTCTAAAAATCCTGCCATAAAATAAATCGGCACTCTGATTTCGTCCATTTCTATTTTCTCCCTTTATTTAAAATCTCAAATACCAAATAATTCTGACAGCTTGTCTTCCTGAATTTTAGAGCCGATAACGCAGATACGTCCTGTGTAATCAGCAGAACCTTCTCTGATGTCCGCTTCTCCCGGAACCATATCAAAGTAAATCCACTGTCCGTCTTTTCCTTCTACCATACCTTTTGCTCTTAAAATCATACCATAGCTTTCGTCATTGGAAAGTGTATCCAAAATATTCTTGATTTCATCCTGTGAATACGTTTTTACAGTTTCCTTACCCCAGCTTGTAAACACCTCGTCTGCATGGTGGTGATGATGGTCGTGTTCATGATGATGGTCATGTCCGCAGCCGCATTCTTCGTGGTCGTGATGATGATGCTCGTGCTCATGGTGATGGTCATGTCCGCAGCCACATTCCTCATGGTCGTGATGATGCTCGTGCTCATGATGATGTCCGCCGCATACAGGGCAAGCTTCTTCTTCCATCAGTTCTTTTTCCAAAGAGCGGTTATTTTCCATAATGTCCAAAATTTTCTCTCCCGGCAATTTTTCTACCGGAGTTGTAATCACTGCTGCTTTTTTATTTAAGGAACGAATGATTTCCACTGCTGCCACAATCTTTTCTTCTGTGGCTTTTTCTGTATCTGTACGGCTTAAAATAATTGTTCCCGCATACTCAATCTGATTGCTGAAAAATTCACCGAAGTTCTTCATATACATTTTGCATTTTGTAACATCCACAATGGTTGTAAAGCTGTTTAATTTTATGTCAACTGCATCTTCTACCTTCTGAACAGCCTTGATTACATCTGAAAGTTTTCCCACTCCTGACGGTTCAATAATAATTCTGTCAGGATGATATTTTTCAATGACTTCTTTTAATGCTTCGCCGAAATCCCCTACTAAGGAACAACAAATACAGCCGGAATTCATTTCACGGATTTCAATTCCGGCTTCTTTTAAAAATCCTCCGTCAATACCGATTTCACCGAATTCATTTTCAATAAGAACCACCTGTTCGCCTTTATATGCCTCTGTAAGAAGTTTTTTGATTAAAGTTGTTTTTCCTGCACCAAGAAATCCTGAAAAAATATCAATTTTTGTCATTACACACATCTCCTCTTTCAATAAACTCATATTTACATTTCAAAAGGGGACGAAAGTCCTTCTTCCGCCCCTGTCCCTGCTGGTAAGTATAACACATTTCTCATAAAAAGAGCAAATGTTTTACACCATATTCCTATATCTGTCTGAAAAAGTCTTCAAATAGCTCAATTCTGCAAATTCCCTTTACGCTTCCAATCATTTTCACATTGAAGTTTTCATCAATCTGCGTCCACAGCTTTCCTCCCGGCGTGTGTACCATAACATCCGAGTCAATAAGTCCCAGTCTGTATGCTGCCCCTGCCGCTGCACAGCTGCAAGTTCCCGAGGACAGCGTATAACCTACACCTCGCTCATAAATTTCAATCTGAATATTGTTTTTATCCAGTACTTTTACAATCTGGGTATTGATACGCTCCGGAAAATAATCTGCCACCTCTGAATATTTTCCGATTGCACATACCTTCGCTCTTGAAATTTCATCCGTAATGATTACGCAATGAGGATTTCCCACAGACACACAGGTACACGCATATTCTTCCCCGCCAAAGTTAAAATACTCATGAAGCGCCTCTCTTTTTGGTCCTGTAAGTCCTATTTTTTCACTGTCAAAGGAGAGCTGTCCCATTGTCATCTGAATTCGAGTACCTTCTCTGTTTAGAAAACGCAGCTCCACTTCTCCCCCTTTTGTGTAGAGAGAAAAACTTTCGCTTTGTACCTCTTTTATTGTCTTTAAATAATGAGCAAAAATACGGATAGCATTTCCTCCCTGCTCTGCCTCCGAGCCGTCCGCATTGTAAACCTTCACATACATTTTCCCATCTTTTTTATAAGGGCCTTCTACAATTCCATCTGCTCCAATACCATAATTGCGGTTGCAAAGCTTAACAATTTTCTCCTTGTCCAACGCCTCCTGATTTTTATTGCAGTCATAAATAAGATAATCATTTCCCAAACTGTGATATTTATAAAATTCCATATTCTGTTCCTTCTTCCGAAAAAAGTTCTTCTCTAAATATAGTATGCTTGATATTATTAGTGTACCAAACACTTTTGTGTTATAATATCCTTATAGTGTTAAAAACATTGCAAATAATGCTATTTAAAAGGAGCGCCATGAATACTTATCAAAAAACAGGCTATTTAACCGAAAATTTCCGCTATTTTCATTTGCAGACAACATCCAGACAGGATTTTCATTATCATTACCACGAATTTTATAAAATTCTTTTCTTTTTAAAAGGGGATGTTGTCTATCACATCGAAGGACGTGCTTTTCATCTGCTGCCGGGAGATATTGTTTTAATTCCTGCGGAAGAAATTCACTGTCCGCAATTACAAAGTGACACCTGCTATGAAAGACAAATTTTATATCTTTCCTCCACGTTTTTAAAAAGCTTTCAGGATAATGACCTATCTCTGTGCTTTACCAATGCCAGAAAGCGGCAATCTTACGTTATGCGTGTTCCATCTTTGTATCAAAAACATATTTGGGATATTTTGCTGTGTCTGGAAGATGAAATAAAAGAAACTTCTCTTTATGCCGGAAAACTTTATCAGGAAACGCTGGTTTCTCAGCTCCTCATTTTACTTAATCGGGCTGCTTTAAATCAACAGAGCATTTATCCTGACAACACCTGTCAAAACGAAAAAATTCTTTTCATTTTAGACTATATTAACAAACACCTTTCTGATAATTTAACTATCGACAATTTGTCTGAACGCTTTTTTATCAGCCGTTACCACCTAATGCACCTGTTTAAAGCTTCCACCGGCTATACTGTTGGAAATTATATTACCATTAAACGGCTCTTTTTTGCCAAAGCTCTGATACAGTCCGGAACTCCTGTAACAGAAGCCTGTTATTTAAGCGGTTTTCAAAATTACTCTACTTTTTCCAGAGCCTACAAAAAACATTTCCATACCAGTGCGAAAAATCGTGAATTTTCAAATGGGCATAACGGCAATTCTGTGGTAGAATAGAAACACATAATGTTTACACAGAAAGAGAGGATTTCACATGTACAGTTTTCAGAATGATTACAGCGAAGGTATGCAGCCTGCTATTCTTCGTGCTTTAGAAACTATAAACTATCATCAAAATCATTCCTACGGGCAGGATATCCACTCTGATGCTGCCAGAGATTATATTCAGGAAGCATTAGAGGACTTTAGTGTTGATATTCATTTTATCGCAGGGGGAACTCTGACAAACCTGACTTTTATTTCTCACATTTTAAAACCGTTTGAGGCAGTAATCAGTGCAGAAACAGGTCATATCAACACCCATGAAACAGGCGCTATTGAAGCCACAGGACACAAGGTATGCCCAGTCCTTACCAAAGACGGGAAACTGAATCCTGACTTAATCCGTCCTGTTCTTGATATGCACGAAAACGAACATTGGGTAGACCCTCGTCTTGTGTATGTTTCCAATCCTACGGAAGTGGGAACTGTTTATACCAAAGAAGAATTAGAAGATTTATATGCTTTCTGTAAACGTCACGACCTGTACTTCTATATAGATGGCGCCCGTCTTGCCGCCGCACTGGCTGCAAAAGAGGAAACACACCTTACTTTCCCCGATTTGCCAAAGCTGTGTGATGCTTTTTACATCGGAGGAACAAAAGTCGGAGCTATGTTCGGGGAAGCTTTAGTTCTTGTAAATGAAAATTTCAAGGAACGTTTCCGTTTCAACATGAAGCAAAAAGGAGCTATTCTGGCAAAGGGCTGGTTCTTAGGTGTTCAATTTGAAGAATTATTTAAAAATAATCTTTATATTGAAGCAGGCACTCATAGCATTGCTATGATGAAGCCAATAAAAGAAGCCTTTGAGAAAGCCGGTATTCCGCTTTTATGCGAAGCGCCTACAAACCAGATTTTCCCTATTTTCCCAAATGCTCTTGCGGATGAAATCAATAAAAAATATCTGACTACCTTCCAGTGCAAACCGGACAAGAAACATACCTGTCTGCGTTTTTGTACTTCCTGGGCAACCAATGAAAATGCGGTAAAAGATTTTGTCGCAGATTTTGAAGAAATGTGCAATAGACTTTTATAATAAAACAGATAAACAAATACCGGTGCTTAGGCTATTACCAATTTATTGAGCACGCTTTGAGATTATAGTCTCAAAGCGTGCCCAAACTGAACGCAAAATGTATAGCTATTCCCGATATACACTGAAAGCAACAACTTCATATTTTTATTGTCTACTTATTATTTTTAACCATTTTCACTATTCCTTTTCTATATAAAATATACGCCCAACCAATCGCAAGTGGAATAGCCCCCAGAACAGCAAATCCCTGGTATCCCTGCATACCCGGAATAAAAAGTAGTGCCAAAATCGTTGCTGCAACAGGTGCAATAACAATTAATGCCTTATTTTTTACATAATACTCTCCTGAGCCCCTATGGAACAAACCAAGCATCAAAGAACCAAAAAGTGCCGGGATTACATACTGTGTAGCAGTCTGAACCACCGGAAGCTCAAATACCGGCTGTAATGGTTTTAGCAAGAAAATACAAGCTGCAATAATAACAATCGTTTCAATCGAAGAAATTGCTACTGCATAAGAAGATACAACATCTGACTCCTCTGTATTTGCTTCCACACCAGCAATCTGCTGTGCAGAAATTACTACAGGAAGCTTCAGGTTCATAACATTTCCGGTAATAAAGGTTATGTAAGAAGATGAGCCCAGAATAGGCGCATATCCGATAATTTCTGAAAAATCCAGTGGAAGCATCATAGCCAATACCCCTACTGCTGCCTGCATAATTTTCGACCAACTGGGAAAACAATCAAAAATCGCACACATAAGAATGGGAATTCCCACCATAAGTGCTAAAGCCATTAACGATCCAATTCGTCCCACTCTATGAACACTGTCCATATATTTTTCGCTACTATCCATCTCATATCCTCCTTAAAACAGTTTATCCCAAAATACAGCTGAAGCCATACCCAATATTAATGTGAAAGCCATTACAAAATCTCCCAGCCATGCCCATCCTGTCTTTTTCACAATAGTTGTAAGCAGATATGCTATTCCTATACTAGTTACAAATACAAGTGTATTAACTGTTCCCTGAAAAATCTGGAAAACTACTAAAACGGGCATTAATGCAAGCATAAAGCAAGAATTTACAATTTTCCCAAATCCTGTGTTCGACTGTCCGATTTTATTCACACCATTAATAATCTTCTTTCCAAACAATGCATTGATAAATACACCTGCAATAATACCGGTACTCATAACAATCATAATTGCCCCAAAAGTATCCGCTCCTGAAGCAGCTGCCTGTGTCATCTCTGTGAAACCTAATGCTGAAGTTGCAAGCTGAGCAGCCAGCAATTCATAGCTCACAGAACCAACTACACTCAGACGAAACCACGCCCATGGAATTCCAATTACGGCTGACAGCGTAATTAATCCCGCAACAATAGCTAAAGACGGAACTACTGTCATAGTCAAAGTATTTTTTCTAATCCTCTTTAAAGTTTCCTCTGTAATGCCGATTTCTAATGCTCTTTTTCTGGATTTTTTATAAAATACCACACATAGTCCTACCATAAATAATAAAGCAATTATGACTAAAATATATAATATACTACTGTTTGCTAAATCTGAAAAAGTCTTCATATATTTTTTCCTCCTCAGTTTTTATCTAACACTGGTTTAACTTCGGCAGGAATAGGGCATACATAACCTCCCTGCACTGCTTTTTTATGTTCTTCCTTTGCTTTTTTCAATAGCTCAGGATTTTCAATCAGTTTTGCAGCAGTGTATGCCATTACTTTTCCTGCATAAATTAATCCTTCATGTGCGATAGGACTGCAGGACTGTGAAGTCTGCTGCCAGGAATGACCTGGTGTTCCCTGTACAGCTGTTGCTGCAACCATCTGCGCGGTAGGTACTACATAAGATACATCACCCACATCCGTAGAACCCTGCATACAATAATTATTCTCTTTATATGGAAAAGCCTCTCCCAACAATTTTACATTTGCCAATTCTCCTGCGTCTTCAATACCTGTCACAGCAGAAAAAGTTTCTGCTATAACTGCCTTATCTTCTGCACTGATAGTTTCATAAATTTCTTCTGCAAATTGCTTTGCTTCTTCTGAAAAAGATATGCCGCCCATTTCTACATTACATTCACCCATTACTTCTGATAGAGTATTATTCGGAATAAAGTTTGATATCCCACTCTCAATCTCTATGGAAACTGTGGTTTCTGTCATCATAGCTGCTCCCTGTGCAACTTTTATTACACGTGGAAAAATTTCATCTACCTGACTTTTCTTAGGTGCACGAATGTAATAATAAAGTGTTGCGCTGTCCTGTACTACATTAGGTGCTGTTCCTCCTGTGTTTAAAAATGCGTAATGAATTCTTGCCTGGTCAATAACATGTTCACGCAAGAAATTCACACCTATATTCATCAATTCTGCTGCATCTAAAGCACTTCTTCCCAGATGTGGGCAAGCAGCTGCGTGTGCTGTCCTTCCTTTGAATTTAAACAACACATCTACTTCCGAAAGTGAAGATGCTGACCAAATTGCATTACATGTATTTGGATGCCAGGTTAAAGCAACATCCAAACAGTCAAATACGCCTTCTCTTGCCATGAAAGTTTTACCACATCCCGCTTCTTCTGCAGGACAGCCAAAATATACAATAGTTCCTTCCTTCCCATTTTCTGCTAAAAAATCTTTAGCAGCTACTGCTGCCGCAAGAGAACCTGCACCCAAAAGATTATGTCCACAACCATGTCCCGGTGCACCATCTTTTACAGGCACTTTCTCGCTAATTCCCGCCATCTGACTCATAGAAGCCAACGCATCATATTCGCCCAGAAATCCAATAACCGGACTTCCTGTTCCCCAAACAGCTTTGAAGGCTGTGGGAATTCCCGCAATTCCTTTTTGAACAGAAAAACCTTCTTTTTCCAATGCCTCCATTAAAATTTTTGATGACTGATATTCTTTAAATCCAAGTTCTGGATTAGCCCATATCTCATCACTCACTTTAATGAATAATTCTTTCTTCCGTTCTATCAGTTCCCTGATTATCTCTTTGCTGTTCTCCATATAATCCTCCTCTTTACATCGACCTGTTTTCATTTAAAGAATGATATACAGCATACACTTTATATAAAATTATAAAATCCGGAAGATAGATTTGCAATTACTATAAGTAACAAAATTCCTGCCATAAAATTATGCACTATGTATAATATTATTCTTATTTTTTGAATTTTCTATATAAAATACACAATTTCTATGCACCTTGACTTTATGTCCTTTTATCAGTAATATAAAAGAAATACAAGTAAAATTTAGGAATGGTATTACAATTATGACTTATAAAATTGCTATGTTATTAAAATCACCTATTCTCAATTATTGCAAGAAACACCTTGCTTCTTCTCCCCTTCCTGTTGATATAGATTTTTACTCATATTCAACTATGGAGGAGTTTGATGAAACCAGTCAAAAAATTTGTGCCACATATGATGGAATTATTACAAGTGGCTTTATGCCCGATTTTGTACTTTTACATCAAAACTGTATCCAAAATCTTGCCCACAGTTACTTTGATTTTGATATCGAAAATATGTATCGTCTAATTCTAAGCGAGTTAATTCTTCAACCTGACTTATCAATTTCTGACATAGGTATTGATTTGCTATATGGCACAGAAGAAACTCTTGAAACAGCCATACTAAATAATTATTTTCATATTTTATCAGAAAATCTAAATCAAAAAGTAAAGTGTATTAATTCCTATAAGAGCATGGAAGCGCTAGAATTAGAGATTGCTGAATATTATTTGCAACTTTTAAAAACAGGAAATATCAAATTTGTACTGACCAGTTCTCTATTTGTCACTGAATTTCTAACAGAAAAAGGATATTCTTGCAAATATATCTTTCCCAGCTTCAACACAATACAGCAGGTCATAAAAGATGTGTGTTATCAAATAGATATACATAATATGGAAGGGCATCTACCTGCCCTTATAAGAGTTGACTTACATACCTCTAAAGACGATTTAAACACTTATGCCTTAGTTCAGGAAAATATAGAACTCAAAAAATGTCTAACTAATTTTGTCCAGCTAGAGGGAAATAAACTTACACTTCGATGTAATACCAATAGTTTTGAAATCTATTCAAATCAAAACACTCTATGTGAATTAACACAAAATTACTCTATCTGTTGTGTATCAAAATATATTCTTCCCTCTTTAATGAATAAAGTATCTATAGGTTATGGTTTGGGAACAACTTTTTATGATGCACATATGCATGCCGTTACTGCCAGCGACTATGCTTTTCATTCTACAGCTACAGATGAAGGTTGCTTTCTTGTTGATGAAAATAATCAGTTAATTCGTATGTCAAAAACCACTACTATATCCGCACATAGAAAACTTGGAATTTCAGACAATGAGTTAAATAAATTATCATTAGAAGCAAAGCTTTCCAGCAATACGCTAATAAAAATTATTAATGTTCTAAAGGCTGAAAAAAGCTGTGAAATATCCTCTTTAGAATTAATCAGCCATTTAGGTATATCATTAAGAACTGCTAATCATTATCTGTCAAACTTAGAAAAAGCCGGTAAAGCTTCTATTGTCGGTCAAAAAAGACCTACTGGAAAAGGGCGGAGTATTAACATTTATCATCTGGATTTATTTTAATCTACATTCTATTAACTATATACAAGTAAAGCCGTTATATTAAGTAATATCAAAATTTTATACTTAATATAACAGCTTTCATATACTTTCTTCTACAACTGAAAAATAATTCCCACAACTGCCGCTGCTGCAATATACACTACAGGATGTTTCTTCCATTTACGAATAGCAAAATATAGCACAACCGCCAATATCCCACGCTCCACACATACCATTGTACTACCGCCAACGAAGGTTTCTGTAGCCACTCCTACACCGGCGGCGATAATCAAACCTGTAGATGCAGGTCTTAAACCATAAAAAATCTTCTGTACCAGTTTAGAGTCTTTAAATTTTTCTAACATTCTACTGATAATCAAAATTACAATAATGGATGGCAACACCAGTCCTAATGTTGCAATAATTGCCCCTAAAACGCCCTTTACGGAAAACCCTACATAAGTGGACATATTAACGCCCATAGCTCCCGGTGTAGACTCAGAAATTGCAATCATATTCCCTATATCTGCCGCTGTAAACCAACCGGTTTTTTCGGAAATTGCATATAAAAATGGAATAGTCGCCATACCACCGCCCACTGCAAAAAGTCCGGTTTTGGCAAATTCATAAAAAAGTCTCAAGTAAATCATTTCTTTTCCCCCTGCATCTTTTGAATATTCTTAATGGAAATTCCGGCAACTGCTGCCAGCACTACCAAAATAACCGGGGATAAAGATGTAAATACACTTAACAGGGTAATCACAACACAGATTGCGGCACACCATTTATCTATTACAGATTTCTTGCCTAATTTAATAACTGCATCTAAAATCAGAGCACATACACAGGCACGAATTCCGTTAAAAGCGTGTGCCACATAAGAAATATGTGCAAAATTCTGAAGAAATGCCGCAATAATTGTGATAATCACAAGAGACGGAAATACAAAACCAAAAGTCGCTGTAAAACCTCCGGCAATTCCTTTTCTCTTATATCCGATAAAAGTGGAAGTATTTACTGCAATAATACCAGGTGTGCATTGACCTATGGCATAATAATCCATAACCTCTGCCTCTGTTGCCCACTGCCGTTTCTCTACTATTTCTCTTTGGATAATCGGAAGCATAGCATAACCGCCTCCAAAAGTCACGGCTCCCATTTTCGCAAAAATCCAAAAAAGCTCTGCCAGTTCTTTCAAATTTTTTCCCTCCTAGATTTGAAAATTTAACACATATAAAATTAGCACACTTTTTTTTCCTTGTATAGCCTACTGCAGAGCTTTTTAATTTTTTATTTTAATTTCCAGATATCCTGGTTATATTGTTCAATTGTTCTATCAGAAGAGAAAAATCCTGCTTTTGCAATATTCACAAGCACCTTTTTATTCCATTCCTCCTGATTTTCATAATCCTGATATACTTTTTCTTTGGTTTCAATATACTCTCTGGTATCGAGAAGTGTCATAAACCAGTCTTTTCCAACTAATTCTTTATGAAGTCTCTTTAGATTTTTTTCATCACCAATAGAAAGAAGTTCTTTTCCAACTATAAAATCTACCAGTTCATGAATAAGTTCATCTTCTTCATAAATATCTTTTGAGCAATATCCTTCTTCTTCATATAAATCAATAACCTGCTGAGGTTTCTTCCCGAAAATATAAATATTTTCATCACCTACTAAATCTCTGATTTCTACGTTTGCACCATCTTCTGTACCCAATGTCAATGCTCCATTAAGCATAAACTTCATATTCCCTGTACCGGAAGCTTCCTTTGATGCCAGAGAAATCTGTTCTGAAATATCTGCTGCCGGAATAATTTTTTCCGCTTTAGAAACATTATAGTTCTCAATCATCAAAACTCTAAAGTACGGACGTACTTCCTCATCGTTTTCAATCAACTCCTGCAAACATAAAATTAAATGAATAATATCTTTTGCAATAACATAAGCCGGCGCTGCTTTTGCACCAAAAATCATGGTAATCGGTGTCTTTGGTTTATTTCCTGCTTTAATATCCAAATACTTATAAATAGCATATAAAGCATTCATCTGCTGACGTTTATACTCATGGAGTCTCTTGACCTGAACGTCCATAATGGAATTTTCATTAATTTCAATGTTCTGTGTTTCTTGAAGGAATTTCTTAAATTCCAGCTTCTTTTCCTTCTTAATCTCTGCCAGCTTCTTTAAAACTGCCGGATTATCGGCAAAATCCATAAGTTTTTCCAGTTGATTTGCATCCTTTTTAAACTCGCTTCCAATTAGTTCCTCAATATATGCACTTAGCTGTCTGTTACAATGTAAAAGCCAACGGCGGAATGTAATTCCATTTGTTTTGTTATTGAATTTTTCCGGATAAATATCATAAAAGTTTTTCAGTTCCTGATTTTTCAAAATATCTGTATGCAGCGCAGCCACCCCATTTACAGAAAATCCATAATGAATATCAATATGAGCCATGTGTACTCTATCTTCACTGTCAATAATATACACGGACTCATCCTTATATTTTCTGCGAACTCTCTTATCCAGTTCTTTAATAATCGGAATAAGCTGAGGAACGACTTCTTCTAAATATTCAATCGGCCATTTTTCAAGAGCTTCTGCTAAAATTGTATGGTTCGTGTATGCACAAGTTTTAGTAACGACTTCTACTGCTTCATCCATGGAAAACCCTTTTTTCATAAGAAGGCGAATAAGCTCAGGAATAACCATAGATGGATGTGTATCATTAATCTGAATAACTACATGTTCCTGTAATTTGTGCAAATCATATCCTTTGTCTTCACATTCTTTTAAAATAAACTGCGCACCACTGCTTACCATAAAATACTGCTGATAAATACGCAGTTTACGTCCTGCTTCGTCAGAGTCATCCGGATAAAGGAAAAGTGTAATATTCTTTTTGATTTCTTCTTTGTCAAAATCAATATTGTCTTCTTCTACTATGGTGTCATCTACTGTTTCTGCATCAAATAAATGTAAGCGACTGCATCCGGACTGATATCCTGGTACATCAATGTCGTATAAAACTGCATCCAGAGAAAAATCTTTAAAATCAACTTTAAAATGTTCTGGCTGCTTTGTAAGCCAGCTTTCTTTGGTAATCCACGGATTTTTAATTTCTTTTTGTTTTAATTTTTCAAATTTCTGCTGAAATAATCCAAAATGATAGTTTAAGCCAATTCCGTCTCCAGGAAGTCCCAATGTAGCTATAGAGTCCAAGAAGCAGGCAGCCAGTCTTCCCAAACCTCCGTTTCCTAAAGAAGGTTCACATTCCAACTCCTCTATTTCACAAAGCTCATATCCATGTTTTCTTAAAACCTGCTCCGCTTCTTCATATAATCCCAAATTTATTAAATTATTAGATAAAAGCTTTCCTATTAAAAATTCTGCGGAGATATAATACAGCTTTTTTTCTCCTTCATTTCTCGGAAGTTTTCCATTTGCTTCTTTAGTAAACAAAAGCAATGTCTCAAAAATTTCCTCCTTGCTGCAATTATCCAGATTTTTATTGAATTTCTCTTTTAATAATGTCTGTAATCTTTCTTCCACGTTATTTCTCCTCTATTTCCTATTACATAATAAAGATGTTGACTCTCTTTCTAAAAGTTCCCCTTCGAATACTAACTGTCTGGGGACTTCTTGGCCTTTTATCATATCAAACAGCAGATCTGCTGTTGCCTTTGCGATTTTTTCTACAGGCTGACGTATCGTAGTAATACTTGGAATATAAAATTCTCCTGCCTCCATACCGTCAAACCCTGCCACAGAACACTCATTGGGAACAGAAATTCCGGCTTCCTTTAAAGCTCTGCAAGCGCCAATGGCTAAGGTATCAGAAGTGGCATATAGAGCTGTAAAATCGGTCTTTTTTAAGAGTTCCTTTGTCAGCTTATACCCTGTCTGAAAAGAATATTTGTCTTTATTCATATCCATATAACCGATTAATTCTTCCTGAACAGGTATGTTTTTGTCCTTTAAAGCCTGTGCATATCCCATAAGACGAAGCTTTCCAATGCTTTCGTCTTCTTTGGGCGCTGTTAAAATTGCAATCCTTTCATGTCCTAATTGAAGAAGATATTCTGTCATTTTATAGCTCTCTTTAAAATCATCTACGGATACAGCGGCATACTGCTCGCAATCTTCTCCTGCTGTTCGAATAGTACTGAGCACGTAAGGTACTTCCAACTGCTCCATTTTTTCTTTGGGATGCGAAAAACTTCCTCCCAGAAAAATCAAGCCCTGAAGCTTCTTCTCCTTAGTAATATGCAAGGCAATATCCAATTCGTCTTCCTGCTCCTCCACATGCTGTAAAATACAACTATAATTCTTCTTTTGACATTCTCTTTCCAAACCGCTTACAATATCACTGAAAAAAGTATTTCCAATTCCTTTTACCAATACAGCAATGGCTTTGGACTGTGTTCTTTTTAGATTTCTGGCACTGTTGTTCGGCACATAGTTAAATTCTTCAATAGTTTTCATAATCAGCTCTTTTGTCTTGGGATTGATATCCGGATGATTATTCATTGCTCTTGATACCGTACTTACCCCAACGCCGCATTTTTTTGCAATATCCTTAATCGTCATGTTTCCCATCTTTATGCCCTTCTCAGGAAAGTCTTCCGTAAAGTTTTGTCATATCGTACATTTTTTCTAATACATCTTCCTCTAACTGTCCCTGTTTTAATCTCCATTTCCAATTATATCCCAAAGTAGAAGGCTTATTAATTCTTGCCTCAGTTCCAAGCCCCAGATAATCCTGAACAGGAATAACCGCTAAGTCTGCTACCGATGCCATTGCAAGACGAATAAAGTCCCACGGAATTTCTTCGGCAGTAGATTTTTTATTATTCATATATTTCTGAGCAAATGCTCTGTCCTCCTGTGCCATTTCATCCAGCCAGCCCAAAACAGTGTCATTATCATGCGTTCCCGTATAAACGACACAATTCTTATTGTAATTATGGGGAAGATAATCACTTTCTTCTCTGGAGTCAAAAGCAAACTGCAACACCTTCATTCCCGGATACCCGGTATCCTGCAAAAGTTTTAGAACACTATCCGTCAAATATCCTAAATCTTCTGCAATAATATTTACATCCCCAAGCGCCTGCTTTACTGCATGGAATAAATCAATGCCCGGTCCTTTCTGCCATGCACCAAATTCTGCTGTTTCATCTCCATAAGGAATTGCATAATATTCGTCAAACCCTCTGAAATGGTCTACGCGTACCACATCATAAAGTTTAAAACAATATTTCAAACGCTGTATCCACCATGCAAAGCCTGTAGCTGTATGATATTTCCAATTATACAAAGGATTTCCCCAAAGCTGTCCTGTAGCTGAAAACGCATCAGGCGGACAGCCCGCTACTGCTGTTGGCTCTGAATTTTCATCAAATTGGAAAAGCTCAGGATTTGCCCACGCATCTGCACTGTCAAAAGCAACGTAGATAGGAATATCGCCAATAATAGAAATCCCCTGCTCATTCGCATATGCTTTCAGTTTCTGCCACTGCTTTGTAAACTCATACTGCTGAAAACGAATAAACTGCACCTCATCTGCTAATTCCTGCTTTTTCTGCTCTAAGGCCTGTGTGTCTCTGCATTTTAAATTTTCTTCCCATCGACTCCAGCTAATACCGCCAAGGCTGTTTTTAATTGCCATATATAGACTATAATCTTCAAGCCAAAACTCATTTTCCTTTACAAAATCATAAAAATCCTTATCTGCTTCAAAACGTGCAAAAGCATTTCTCAAGATAGGAAAACGCTGGTAATAAATTTTTTCATAATCAATATAAGAGGGATTATCTCCAAAATCACACGCATCACATTCTTCTTTTGTCAAAAGTCCCTCTTCTATAAGTGTTTCCAAATCTATATAGTAAGGATTTCCGGCATAAGTAGAAAAGGACTGGTATGGTGAGTCCCCGTATCCTGTGGGACCTAAGGGCAAAATCTGCCAATATTTCTGTCCTCCTGCTTTTAACTGATCCACAAATTCATAAGCTTCCTTTGAAAAACTGCCAATTCCATAAGCTGAAGGCAGTGATGAAATAGGAAGCAGCACTCCACTTGCTCTCATTTTTCTTTCTCCTTATATTCCTATTCTTTCTTTCGTTCTTTCCGGTAACGATTTCGGTAACGTTTCCGAAACTTTATAAAAATAGATTATCATACTTTTTTCAAAAATGCAAGAAGAAGCACAATTTCACTATGATAATATACTAAACTATGATACAATAAAATAAAAAGAGCTTTTAAACATTGCAGAAAATTTTGCAGGACAAGGAGGTATGACAATGAAAAAATCAACAAAACTTTTAATAACTGCCGCACTTTCCCTAGTTGCTCTTTCTTTTATCATCTATACAAACAAAAATGAAAAGCCTAATTCTACAGAAGTTATAGATATTCGCAATAATGATAATTTAAATGTAACATTCAGTGAGCCTATGAACTTCTCAAAAATGATAAACCACTATGCTGAAACAACTGGAATATCTTATGATGAAGCTCAAAAACTATTTCCAGAAGAAACCACTGACGATGCCTCATCTTCAAAATGCCACCGAATATTGCGTATTCCCCTTGATGTAACCGCCACTTATAAACCTCAACTGGAACTTTACTGTGAAACAAGCGAGTCAGGACATTATTGGGGATTATCAAATATATATCTTGTAAATCTGGAAAGAAATCACGATGGTTCTGCGAAACAGTTTTCAGGTACTGTCGATATGTGGCTAAGAAATGGATACGAACTTGAATATATTGTAAATGGGGATTTTTACTCTAATGGTGCAACAGCTATATCTGATGATACGGATTTAGATATTGAAACAGACAGTTATGCACATATTTCCTTTACTACATCTTCTTCCATCGTGCCAATTCATTACCAATATTTCTATGGACATCAGACACTGGCTCTTCAAAAATGATAGATTAGCCCATTTTAAATTGGTTTTATGAGTTAGAGTTAAAAGCTTGTGAAAAGCCGGACAACATAATCGAAAATGAATACTACGATTTCGTGGTAGATGGAAAATCCGGCGGCTTTAGATATGAAATTCAAGATGAACAAGCATTTATTATTGTTCATAAGCAATGGTATGAAGTGAAAAACCCATCAACACCTCCAGTTGAATAGGAGGCATTGTCCGCAAGGAGGAGGAAGTATGAAAAAAAGATTTTCTGTACCCGCTTTATTCAACCATAAAATTTTTATCTATTTTGTTCGCATAACAGCATGGATAACCTTTTTTGTAACTGCTTATATGCTTTTCTCAACTTCAAACTTATGGTATGACTGCCCTGCTCTAAGTTTAACCTGTGTTCTTTCCATGTATTTTGTAGATTTTAAAATAGACTATGCCAATATGTCCCCTTTGAAAAATTCTATCCTTTTTATGCTCAAATGGACTGTTCTTATTTTAGGTGCTTTCCTAATATATAAAACAGCCTCTTACTTTCCATTTAAGCTGTAACTCTACGGAAAGATGGTCTTTTTTATTTCTGGAAATGTATAACTTTTTACATTTCCAGAAATTTTAAAATTCCTCGCTTTAACAGCTCTGAACACGGCACTGCCGAGAGGAGGAAAAGAAACATAAAAATAAAATCTATTATTGAAAGTGTTCCTATGGGCAGTGAAAACTGAGATATAATGGTAGAATATGCAAACCAATAAGCCTTATAATACACAAATAAACTGATAAGAAAAACCAACGTATATATCTTTCTTTTATTTACAGAAATAAATTCTTTCACTTCATTTTCTTGAAACTTAAACAAAAAGCTTAACACTCCTTACATTCCAATTTCATTTCTAATTTTTTCTGATAATTTTATTAATTTATTGGCATAAAACCTTGCTTCTTGTAGCTCATCATCATATTTATAAAACTCTTCTTGCGTTGTTTCATTTTCTTCTTTATCATTTACATTTTTCTCACATATCCTGTAAGCTCCATTTCCATTTGCTTCAATTTTGCCTTTCTTTTTCAATCGATGAACAGCATTATAAATCGGACCTCTTCCACCTTCAAAACCTATTCCCATAACCTCACATTTTTTTGCAATTCATCTATCTTATGCCATTCTCGATCAGACAAAACCTCCATTATTATGTTTCGCACTTCTCTATATTTCCCCATTTATTCCGCCTCCTCCATTTAATCTGCTCCTCAATTGGAAGGTAAAACTCCTAAATAATACTTATTGTATTCAATGAGAAGCGAAAAAACTCAAAAAATCATTACTCCTCTTCGTTATTTTCACATACGAAAAGCCCGGTCACCACCAAGCTTTTTTCATCATAGATTTGATCCTATGGAATACTTCTTATATACAACATTTTCTACCCGTTTTACCTTACCTCATAAACACTTTTCACAAAAACACCTTTTTTTGTTACATATATGGCTTTATCCTAAACACTGTCTGCTCTCCGATTTTTTTACTCTCCAGCTCAAATAAATTCTCTTTCGTCGCAAATAAATTTTTAGGATTTCTTCCTATAATTAAATACTGATTTCTATCATCTAAAGAAATATACTTTCTTATATCATCATCTAATAAAATGTCTGCATTATCAATAACAATCAGTTTCCCTTTGGTACGGACAATTATCTCTTTTATATTTTTCTGATAATCATAATTATCCATACACAAAATTTTAGGATTGAGCGCCATGCACTCTCTGATAAATGAGAAGGTTGCTGTCTTTCCTATTCCGGAGTCCCCCATTAAAATCGTTATGTTGTTTGTAAATGTAAAGTCTACTACAAACGAGGTGTGCACTGTTGAAAAATGCTTCATCACAATCGGTTTACTTTTCATTTTCCCACCACTCCTTTAACTCCTCATAATCTTCAATCACTTTACATTCGCTTGTCTGAACCTTTACATGTTCCATATTAAAAGGAATTATTGCATAATCACTATACACATATCCTTGCTCAAAACTATACAATATTTCTAAGGCATTATTTCCACATTCTTTTAAGCAAAACACCTTGTCCGGAAAATACAACACATTCAATACTGTTTTACACCCTGTGGAAAGTTGATCTGTATTCAATGTAATATCTTCAAATCGTGAGCGAATTTTATATTTACTAAGAAGCTCCGAGCAATCTATCATTTTAATATACTTTGCTGCCCTCTCATCTAATTTAGCTGCCGTGTTTTGATTAAAAAATATGTCATTCAGTTCTATATATTCTTTATCCTGAGGTATATCCTTCTTGTTCTTAAAAATCGTTATCATGCCACTACCTCCAATCCAACTTTAGGAAACTGTGTTTTCAATGAACTTCCTGCATAAATCCGTTTCATTTTCTCAAGCACAGATAGTTTGCTATTGTCTAGTCCACAGATGTCATCTTCCTGTCGCTTCTCCCATTCGCAACAAGACCTTATCCAACATTCTCCAAGAACCCCTTTTGACACTTCAAACCCGGTATTTCTCGTCAAATCAAACAGAAGCCTTGCTGTTAATTGCTCAATATTATGTTCTTCAATATTTTTATCATATTTCACGATTTCTTGAATTTCCTTATAATCAAGATTATCATTCTGTAAAGCTTGCACAAGTTTATGTCTTGCCTCAATCATTCCAGCTCTTTTTTCCAAAAATTCATCTTCCGAAGCATAAATCCACTCAATTAGTTCTTTAAATTCTAAAAGAATATACTCAAAACAAATTATATCCAACAGAAAAACATTTTTCTTCTCATCTGCATATTTTTTTAAATATTTCTGTTCCATCACAATCTGCAAATTATCAAAAGAATTATCAAAAACAATAATGTACTTATTCTCTGCATCCTGTAATGCTTTAACTGCCTTCACTAATTCACTATTGTTCTTTTTGCTTTCAACGATTACATGCGGACAAAGTTGTTCCATAAAACTTGTCCAAAATGTATAACTTGCTTTTCCTTTTCGTCTTCTATCCATAAATACGTTTTAGCCATGACTATCTCACCTGCTTTCTGCACTCTATTTTAACTGATTTCCACCTATAACACAAGGAAATGAGCAAAAAGAAAAAGCCGCATTTCTGCGACCTTTCTTAATCATTCTATGCAAGTTATTTAAAAAATCCTGCTATAAAATCCCCATCAATCTCTCTCATTTCTTCTGTTTACAATAGTCAACAGTCTTAAAAGCTGCGTCAGTGACACAGCAAGGGCTGCCACATAAGTAAGCGCCGCCGCGGTCAGTACCTTTCTGGAACCTGCAATTTCCGCATCTGTTAAAATATTACAACTTTCAATAGCACGAAGCGCCCGTCTGCTGGCATCAAATTCTGTAGGCAATGTCAAAAGCTGAAACAGTGTTGACAATCCAAAACAGGCCACTCCTAAATAAGCAAGATTTCCCATTGCTGAACCTGTTCCCGCAAACAAGAGTCCTATTAAAATCAGGGGCATGGCAAGTTTAGAGCCCAGGTTGGTAATGGGTATAATGGCATTTCTAAGCTTAATAGGTACATACCCCTGTGCATGTTGAATAGCATGACCTGCCTCATGTGCTGCTACTCCGATTGCAGCTGTAGATGTCTGTGAATACACCCCATCAGACAGCCGGATAACATTGCTCCTTGGATCATAATGGTCTGTGAGATTTCCTGCTACTCTTTCAATCCTTACATTATACAAGCCATGTGCATCCAATACGGCTCTGGCTGCATCTCTCCCTGTCATATTCCGCATGGAATACTGTGAGGAATACCTTCTGAAAGTACTGTTCACTTTGGAACTTGCCCACATGGCAAAAAGCACTGCGGGTAAAACATACATAATATATGTGTAATCAATATACATTTTTCCATCTCCTATAAAGTCAATACTAACAGTATATTCCTCACACCTATTCTTATACAAGAAACAAAGAATAAATTAATTCTAAAGTTTTTATTCTTTTTCAATTCCTGCTGTTTCAATAATGAATTTTACTTTTCCATTCATATCCTGACTTGCGCCGTCAAATGCTGTATAGGATTTATCTGCATCTTCCACTGCTTTCAAACGGTCTAAAACAGTTTGCAAATCTCCGTTTAAGGCATCACTTAATTTCTGAATACCTTCTTTATCAAATTCTGCCATTCCATCTGCCAATTTTACAGAGCCGTCCTGAAGCTGTGTTACACCGGATTTTAGTTCTTTTCCTCCTGATGCAAGCTTAGAAGTTCCGTCCTTTAAGGAAGAAGCTCCTGATGCAAGCTGTGCAATGCCATTACTTAATACACCTGCTCCCTGACTTAACGTATTACCGCCTTTTGACAACTCCTGACTTCCGGCTGCAAGCTGCGCTGCTCCTGCATTTAGCTGCTCATTGTTCTGATTTAACTCCTGTGAACCGCTCTGAAGCTGTGCTGTTCCGTCTGCCAGACTGGCTGCTCCGTTCGTAAGCTGTTCGATACCTGCACTTAACTGTGTTGCTCCCTCTGACAATGCTTCCAGTCCTCCCTGCATCTTCTGAGAACCTACTGCAACTTGAGAAGCCCCTGTATTTAAAGCGCTGTTTTGGTTACATAATTCCCCGCTGCCTGCTTTCAATGCAGCAACTGCATCCTTCAAAGTAGATGCCATTGTGGAAAATCCGCCCAGAGGTTTTACGGCTTCTCCAAAGGTTGTGACACCTTTTGTCAATTCCTCTGCTCCTGCTGCCGCTGTCTGTGCCCCTGTCTTTAACTGGCCAATCTGCTCCTGCACTGCTCCCAAATCCGTAGCTGCAATCTGCTGCTGCACTGCTGCCATCTGTGCCTGGATATTCTTCAACTGTCCCACTGCTTCTGTATTTCCTGTATTTACAGGAACTTCAATGTTTGCAGAAGTCTGAACGCCTACGGAAATATTGCCCAGATTTGCCAAAACTGCCTGCTGCTGTTCTTCTGTTAATCCTGCAGCTGAAAGTGCTGCTGCTACATTTGCACGCTGTTGTGCATTTGCCTGTGCATTAACTGCCGCATTTTCTTTGGCAATAGCTGCTTTCGCCTGTTCTGTGGCTGCTGCGGAACCGGTATCATTTAAACTGCCGATATAATTTTCAATAATTCCTGCTGCACTGCCTGCACCCTGAGATACGCCGCCGGCTGCCTGTGCAAGTGCTCCTACACCGGCTTCCATATTTCCTGCAGCTGCCTCAGCCTGTTTCGCACCTTCCTGTAACTGCCCTGCTCCGGTAATTAAAGCTTTTGAGCCTTCTTCAATTCCCTTAATTGCTTCCGGAAGCTGTTCTGTCTGTCCCAGCGCTCCCTGTAACTGACTGTTTAATAGACCCAGTCCTTTATCCAATTTATCTACGCCTGCTGTATACGCACTAACCCCATCTTTTAATGTTTGTGCACCGTCTTTTAAGTCTTTACTTCCGGTACTTAAATTTCCAATTCCCTGAACCAGCGTTTCTTTTTTCTGATTTAATGTATCAATACCGCCTTTTAAGGTAGATGCTCCCTCGGCAGTTTTTGTAATACCTTCTCCCAAAGCCGCAGAACCTGCGGTATAAGAGCCTACACCTGTCTGAAGCTGTGCCGCTCCGTCCTCCAACGCTTCCATGCCCTGTGTCAAACGGGAAATTCCGCTTAACAGCTCGCCTTTGCTGCTGTTCATTTTATCAATACCCGCCTTTAACTGTCCTGCTCCGCTGTCAGCGCTGTTTAAGCCGTTTACGAAAACATCTGCGGAAGAATTCATCTTGGAAATACCATCCTGTAACTCTTTGCTTCCTTTTACCAATGCTGTGGAAGACTCTGTAAGCTTATTCATATTTTCTTTTAATTCATCTGCGCTGTCTATCTCACCCAGATTTAATTCATCTAGCAGTCCGGTAGTCGCTACTGTCGCTGTCATAGACAATTCAAAATCTTTTACATCTGCTGTAATTTCTACAAAATCAGGAATTTCCAAATCCTGTAATTCCTCTGTTTCAGAAAGCTGCAAGCTGTCGGAAAGTCCGGGGAAACCAAAGCCCACTACAATATTATTATTGCCGTCAGATAATACCTTACCATTTTCAATTTCAATATTTGAAAATATATCGGTCGGTAAAATCATAGCTGTCATCATCATAAACGGTGTATAAATATTTTCTTCTTCGCCATTTACTTCTGCTGTCTGCTGCTCTTTATTTTCATAATCAATACGGATTTTTACTTTTCCGCTTTTTCCCGCAAGGTCAGAGGGCTGAATTTCTTTTCCGTCTAAATAATAAGTAAACTTTACGCCTACCGGCAATTCTTTTGAAGTTTCTCCCTGATAATAAATATCTTTTCCGTCAGCATTCCATGTAAGACTGCTGTCACTGCCCTGTTTAAATTCTTCATCGCCTTTTACATTTTGAATGTTGCTCAATTCACTTTTATCCGTAAGCTGTGTTTCACCGCCTGTATTCTTCAGCCAGTTGCTTACAATTACATTTTCAGATTTTCCGCTTTCATCTGCATTTACATACACGGTCTGCTCTTTCTCCGGCACTGCTGCCAATACGGAAGTTGTAGGGAGCATTACAGACATCATTACTGCCATACCTGTAAGCATGGCCTGCACATTTTTTTTCTTCATATCAAAAGACCTCCTATTTTTGTTTTCTCAATCTAAAGTTTCTGCTTGTTTTACAGATAATTCCGTCAAACATCCAGTACATAACCGGCAGGAACAGCAAAACACACAACATACTGATTAATGCGCCTCTTGCCATAAGCAGACACAGAGAACTAATCATATCAATCTTAGAATAAAGTCCTACTCCGAAGGTGGCTGCAAAGAAGCTGAATGCGGATACCATAACCGGACGGATACTGCTTCCCAGCGCAATGCTGATAGATGTCTTTTTATCACGTCCGAAGCAGCGTTCCTGTTCATATCTGCTGGTCATCAAAATCGCATAGTCTACCGTAGCTCCCAACTGAATGGTTCCGATTACAATGGATGCAATAAAAGGCAGCTCCGTGCCTGTCAGATACGGAATACCCATATTGATGAAAATAGCGCCCTCAATTACAAACACCAAAATAATCGGCAGAGAAATGGACTTAAATACAAACAAAATAATCAAAAATACGGCTAAAATAGAAACTGCGCTTACGACCTTAAAATCATGGTCTGTAATTTCAATTAAGTCCTTGGTACACGGCGCTTCGCCTACTAACATTCCTTCTGCATCATACTTTTTCAGAATTTTATTTAACTCATCAATCTGTTTATTAACTTCATCTGATGCTGTCTGGTACTGATTTGTAATTAACATCAATTCGTAATTATCACTTTTCAAAATTTCTTTTATATCATCAGGGATCATACTTTCAGGGAAAGACGGGCCGATAATGGTTTCCAGTCCCAATACCTCTTTTACGCCCTCCACCTTTTCCATTTCATCAATCATTTTATAGGTGTCTTTTTCTGAAATTTTATTATCCAGCAAAATCATATGCGCCGCGCCCATATCGTAATCCTTTTGCAGCTTTTCATTTGCCTGAATAGACTCTAATTCTTTCGGTAAACTGGAGTCCAGATTATAGTAAACCTTTGTGTTTGCCTGAAAATATGCAAATGGGATAAACAATGCCACACATAAAAATGCAAGAGCTTTGTGATGTTTTACCAGAAATTCCGGCACCTTCGGGAAATCCGGTATTAACTGACGGTGCTTTGTCTTTTCCAATGCTTTATCAAAAATCATAATCATGGACGGCAATACTGTTACACAACAAATCACACCGAAAATAACACCTTTTGCCATAACAACCCCTAAATCCATACCCAATGTAAAACTCATGAAACACAGGGCTATAAATCCTGCGATAGTAGTAATCGAACTTCCGACTACGGATTTGATAGTTGCCGCAATGGCTTGTGCCATGGCCTCCTTATGGTTATTGCCAAATCGTTCTCTTTGTTCCTGATAACTGTGCCATAGAAAAATGGAATAGTCCATAGTAACACCCAGCTGCAGCACTGCACTTAATGCCTTAGTAATATAGGAAATCTCACCTTGAAATACGTTGGTTCCCATGTTATACGCAATGGCAATTCCAATACTTGCCAGGAATAAAAACGGGATTAAATAAGACTCCATGGTAAGCGCCAGGACAATACAGGACAATACAACAGCAATCAATACATAAACTGCAACCTCTGACTCAGCTAAATTTTTCGTATCCGTAACAATCGCTGACATACCACTGACAAAACACTGTTTTCCTGCCAGTTTTCGAATATCTCCAATGGCATCCATGGTTTCGTCCGCAGATGTTGTCGTATCAAAAATGATAAACATCATGGTAGAGTCATCTGCAAACAAGACCTTTTTAATCTTCTCTGGAAGCATTTCTACAGGAATACTGATATCTGACAAACTGTCATACCAGACAACTTTTGAAACATGGTCTACTTTTTCGATTTTCTTCTTTAACGCGGCTACATCTTTGTTTTCCATGCCTTCGCATACAAACATGGAATATGCACCTGTGCCAAATTCATCTACCAGAATGTTCTGTCCCTTCATGGTTTCAATATCATCCGGTAAATAGTAAAGCACATCATAGTTGACTCTCGTATTCAGATAACCGATTGCTGATGGAATTAACAGCAGAAGGCTTAAAATAAAAATCGGAATACGAAACTTTACAATTTTTCTTCCCAACTTTAGCATGATCGTTCCTCCCTTTGTGACTATTGGTCATTTATTGTTATACTCCAAAAATGACTAATAGTCAACATCTCTTTTATACTATTTATGACTAAAAGTCATTTTATTTTTTATGCAAAATGTGGAAATTTTATTACAAGTGTTTTTTCATTTGACTTTTATAGCATTTCATTTCTATAATTGAGCAAGAACTTTAAGCTTTTTCAAAAAGAGGGTTGGAGAAATGAGTAAAATTGATAACAATAAGCAACAAAAAAGGGACTCCCTTTTAGAGTCCGCTTTTTCTTTATTTATTAACAATGGTTTTAACAAAACTTCTATTTCTGATATTGTAAATCAGGCCGGCGTTGCCAAGGGTACTTTTTATCTCTATTTTAAGGACAAGTACGATATTCACAATCATTTAATCAGCCATAAAGCCAGTCAGGTCTTTCAGATTGCTTATAATGAGCTGTTGAAACACGAAAGTATCACAGATTTTGAAGAACAGGTACTTTTTATTATTGACAATATTTTAGACCAGCTGGCGGCAAATCATAATCTTGTAAAATTATTGTCCAAGCATTTAAGCTGGGGATTTTTTAAGAATTCTCTGTTTTTTGCCCCGGGTAAGGATATACCTCCTATTTATACCATCTATGAAAATTTACTGGAAAAATCTACTCATACCTATCGTACACCGGAAGTTATGATGTATATGATTTTAGAACTGGTAAGCGGCACCAGCTATAATACTATTATTTTTAATCAGCCTGTTTCATTAGAGGAAATCAAAAATCCCCTCTATGAGTCCATAAAGGGGATCTTCAAACAATTTAGAATTTAACGTTTCTTAACTATGTACAAAACACTGGTGAGTGCTACTGCTGCGATTGCGACAGCAACCCAGCCAAGTCCCATGGAATACAGCGGCAGAGCATGACACCAGTCACTTAAAAATCCCAACGGAACTTTCAGGTCATCTAATACATAAATTACACTGATGCATCCTACTGCTGTAATTGTGCCTGGATAGATGTACGGATTATTCTTCATCCATCTCTCACAAATTCCCAAAACAATTAACATAATAGAAATCGGATAAATGGCATTTAAAATTGGAATAGATATTCCTAAAATCGTATTTAATCCCTGATTGCATACAAGGAAGGAAAAACCGGAAATCAAAAATACCCATTGTGTATAGGAAATCTTCTTTGTAAGTGTAGAAAAATACTGGGAAATAGAAGTAATCAATCCTACACAGGTTGTCAAACATGCCAGAGTAAAAATCGCTGCCAGAAGCACTGCTCCCGGACCTCCAAATAACTGTTCTACAATGCAGCGCAGTGTCCAGGCACCATTTTCCTGAATAGGAAATACACCAGAACTTCCCATTCCCATGTAAGAAAGCATTAAATACACAAGTGATAAAATAGTTCCTGCAAAAATACCTGCACGAACAGTATAACTCATAACGCTCTTTTTGCTCTCAATTCCAAGGCTTGTAATTGTGGTGGCAACTACTAACCCAAAGTTTAATGCGGCAATGGTATCCATCGTCTGATAACCTTCCAAAAAACCTTTTGCCAGAGGATTACCGGCATAAGCTTCCTGTGCTGCTGCTATATTTACTTCCCCGCGGAATACATAATTTATAAACACAAAAACTAAAAGCAATAATAAGGTTGGTGTTAAAAATTTTCCAATTCGCTCTACCAATTTATTCGGTGTCATGGCAAGCCACCCTGCCAGAATAAAAAACACAAAGGAGAAACCAACCATACATATCGTAACGGAAGCTTCTTTTGGAAGATAAGGGGCCACCGCCATCTCAAAAGGTACAGAAGCTGCACGTGGAATTCCAAGTCCCGGTCCTATGGACAGATAAATCAAAATAGTAAAAATCATGGAAAATCTGGCTCCTACTTTCTGAGAAAGCTTATCCAAACCATCAAAACGCGCAACAACAATAACGCCCAATACAGGCAGCGCTACTGCAGTAATCAAAAATCCCAGAACAGCAAGAGGCATCTTCTCTCCTGCATTCTGTCCCAAAAAAGGTGGGAAAATCAGATTTCCTGCACCAAAAAACAGAGAAAACAACATAAAACTTACCAGTAACATCTTTTTCTTTCCTAGCTTCATTACAAATCCTCCTTAGTATTTAAAAACTGAAACATTTTTTATTTTATAGGACGCAATTTCCGCGCGCGAGCGGTTCACAAAGTGATAATTTCATTTCCGCGAGCTGCGCATCCTTGCGGAGCATTTTTTTATTTCATAGGACGCAATTTCCTATGAAATAAAAAAAGCTGCCCTCTCAAAAGGACAACTCTCGTCGTGGTACCACCTTAATTCCCTGCAAATATGCAGGCTCATGCACACATCAATTTAATGCGTATCACCTATAACGTGGCTCTACTCCGGCGTACCTACTTATTTCAGTTTACTTCTCCGGGATGATTTCACCTTTTGGCTTTCTTGACAGCTTCCACCAGCCGCTGCCTCTCTGTAAATTCCACCAAGGGCTACTTATTCCCATCAACGAATTTTACTCTTTTTCTTAAAATCTATAATAAGCACTTCTTTTACGTTCGTCAAGTATTTTGACAAAATATTTCTTCTGCTTTTTAAAGATAAAAAATAGAATTCCTCTGCTTTTTTGAAATTTTGCCTGAAATGGCGTTGAAATGTTTCTATCTGGGGTTGTACATTAAGCAAAAATGCAAAATATTTATATATCCCCGATTTTGCTTAATGCAACAACCTCATTTTTCAATTCGATATGATTTAGATATTACATTTTAGAAATGAATTCATCCAATGACTCTGCTTTTAATGCTTTCTCCATCCAACTTCTAATGACTTCTATATCCTGCTGTTGATGTAAAGTTTTCAGGAGATTGTCTGGCAGTTCTCCAAATCTGTTTAATGCCATCTGGAGCATTTCTCGTGCTCCTTCTAATTCTCCGGCTTTTCTCCCTTCTCTGCGTTCATCTTGCATCAATAATTCCAAAAGCATAAATCTCTCCTCCATTTCTCTGCTCCCCTTGATATGGGTGACTGATTTCTGCACTTGTCTTACATAATCATCCTGAAAGTCCGTCTGACTTTCTTTCAAGTCTGCATGCACAAATTTCAGAAAAGAAACTAATTCCTCCGGCACATCTTCTGCGTTTTCTCCACAGGTGTTTAGAAACATAATACAACGTCCGTCTTTCAAAGACGCTTTTTGCGTTTCCTCACAGCTTTTTCGAAAAGTATACCGATATTTTCCTTCCCCAAAAGGGTCAAAATCACAGAGAAAAATCACATAGCTGTCGGGAAGCTCTGCATATTCGCACCCTTTCGCCAAAAGTTCCATATCCATCTGGCTTTGGTAATAACGGCTTCTGCGCCCTAAAGCAGGCTGCTTTAGTACCTGCATCTCTATATTATAACGGGTATTCTTTTCATCCTTTGCATAAACGTCTAATCGCACACCTTTATACTCCGGATGATAAACGATATTTTTCTCTGTGCTGATTTCCACATGGTCTATTTTAATAGAAAGCGCACGCTCCAAGAAACCTTTGCAGTTTTCCTCCTCTGACATCACGGCTGCAAACATAAAGTTATTTTTGATTGTAAGATTTTTCAATAATGTATTCATACTTTTCCTCCACTTTGCAGAGGAATTCTATAACATCCATTATAACAGATGACGAAGAAATTTATCAATAACTCAATTTACGAAATCACTTTTCCATCCTCAATATGCACAATCACATCTGCCTGCCTTGCAATTTCCAAATCGTGGGTCACCACAATTAAGGTCTGTCCGAACTGCTCTGAACACTGCTGCAACAAATCCAGCGTATCTTCCCCTGTCTTTTTGTCCAAATTTCCCGTAGGTTCATCTGCAAAAATAATCTGTGGTCTCGCCAACAGACAGCGGGCAATGGCTGCTCTTTGTTGTTCTCCACCGGAAAGCTCACATGGATATTTCTTCAATTTATCCTCAAGTCTTAAAAGTCCTGTCACTTCCTCCAAAAATTGCTTATCTACTTTTCTCTGGTCTAACTTCAAAGGCATACAGATATTATTTAATACATTAAATTCGTCCAATAAGTTAAACTGCTGAAACACAAAGCCCATATACCTTCTGCGAAATACCGCCATTTTCTCATCTGAATACTGATAAAGATTTTCTCCGTTTATAAATACTTCACCCTTTGTGGGACGGTCAAGTCCGCTTAATGTGTGCAAAAGTGTAGATTTTCCTGAACCGCTTTTTCCTATAATGGCATAGAACATTCCCTTCTCCACCTCCAGACTTACACCTCGAAGTGCAGGTACATCACCGGAAGATGTCTTATATGTTTTATAAATATTTTTTGCAGATAAAATAGTTCCCATAAAAAATTCCCCCTTTTCCTTATTGTTTTAACTTTTCCATCAATGTTGTTTTTGTCAAAATTCGATTGCACCAATAGAACAGGATTAAGAAAAAAATCAAAATCGCAACTATGAATAAAATAAATACTTCAAGACTGACTCCGCACATTTCTAAATAATAATAGGTGCTCTGTATTCCCTCTTTCAACGTATAATTATCTCCAAAATTTTCTATGACATATCTCACTTTCAGCCATTCTCTGATTACAAAATAGACGCCGTAAAAGAAAAATGCTAAGAATAGAGAAGAAACACCTGTAAGCGCTCCCTTTTTCAAAATTTCAATGTACATTTGTTTGTTTGACATACCGATTGCCTGCAAAATTCCATACTTTCTACATTCATATCTGGCTGCAAGTGTAATCAAATTCCATAAAAGTAAGAACAGCGTAAGTCCAATACATCCTCCGCAGACACAGATAAGAAGCAAATTCTGCAAATGTGAAAGAACCTGTGCAGACACTTCTTCTCGATTATTATCCAAGGTTGTACCATAAGCTTTTGCAGTCTGAGCAACCAGATAATCTGTTGAAAGATATTTTGCATTTACAGATGTATAAATCTCTGCACTACTGTCGCCGTACATATCGCCTCCTGTATAATGACTGCTGACCTCCGCATTTTTACTTTCATCAAGCACCTTCTGCATGAAATTATCTGACACTAAAATATTATAATGAGCCCCGTAGCTTCCGATATATCCTTTCCCTGCCCCTTCCCGAAGTTTCCGCTTCATAGGCTGTACGGCAAGCTTCAAAGAATGTTCTGACGCAAGACTTGGATTTTGAAAATCCTCTGAATTTCTGTCATAGAACCTCAGATTTATGGTATCTTCTTTGTCTAAACCGGTATCTTCATACACCGTACCGTCAAAAGTAATTTTTCCGTCATCTTCTGTAACAAAAGTAACCAATGCTGTTTTTCCTTCTTCAAAAGCTTTCTCATCAAATCCGGAAATGGCTGTATCAAAATAATCCTTCCAGTACTCCTTTTGAATACCAATTACACGAACGCCAATTCCCTGCGGAAAACATATATATTCCATTGTGCCGTCTGCATTCTGCTGTTCCATAAAAATAGGCTGATTTTTGTTCTTATTTTCTTTACAAGCTGATGCTAAAGGCACTTTTTCCATATTGTCAAAGCTCAACTCTCCTACCATTTCCCCATGGGGCAAAACTTTGGTTATTCCCGGCAGTTCTTCCAACACTTTTACTTCTTCTTCACTGATTGTTTTTTCTGCCGCATCTATCCTGTAAGAGCTTTCCTTTTCTGCCCATCTCTTTTCAAAAAACTCCGGTATACTCTCCATCATTACAAATAACATCACTGTGGAAAACATTCCTGCCAGCAAATTAAGAGAAGCTTTTTTTATACCTCTGTAACGCTTTCCCATTTTTCCGGACATGGTAATTTTTCCCGTTAACGACTGCTTCATAGCTAAATAAAGCACCAGCAAACGACAGAAAAAGATAGCTCCAAGCCACAAAAGCGTTACAATCAAAAATCCGAAAATTGGAATAGAAATTCGAAGATCCGTAAAACTTACATTTATAAATACCTTAAAAATCCCCCACAAACCTACACTTCCAATTATCGTTCCTAAACAGATGCAGGGTACAACCATACATATTGTTTCATAAAATAAAAGTCCAATCAGTTGCTTTTTTGTGCCTCCGATACTGCGAAACAAGGCAATGGAACGAAGCTGCTCCTGCATCTGTACGAAATAAACGCAAGCAACTGCCAATACCGTAGTAAGCAAAATCAATACCAGATAGAGGTAATAGTCTGCTTTCTCTGACAAAGAATTATATGCAAATGTGTTACCCACAATCTTTAAATTTTCATTCTCTTTCTTTCCCAATGCGCTCCGAATACTGCCTGTTAAAGTCTCCTGTTCTTCTTCAGAGGTTACAAAATAATGATAAGCAGGAAATGGCTGCAATTTTTCCCCGTCCTCTTTTACAATAAAGGCGGCAGGAAGATTGATATTTTCCTCACAGTTCCATAAATGAGAATATTGTTTCAATACACCGCAAAGAGTAAACTCGACCTCCACCCATGTTTCCACATCTTTCTGGAAATTAATTACAATTTGTTGATTAAGCTCATAATCATAACCTAGCGCACTTAGCAGACTGGCTTCCATAGCGATTTCTCCTGATTTTTCAGGAAAATGTCCTTCCAAAAGCTCCAGATTTCCCATCTCGATGAGAGCATCATCCGGTGTTCCGATGGTGTCTGAACCTCCGATATTACCGTAAGATAACAGTGTTCCAACTTGTTTGGAAAGAGGATTTTCTTTTAAAATTTCTTTTTCCTTCTCAGTCCCATGATAAACTGCAGTTTTCCATGAGCCATAAGTGTCCAGCCTATATTGGGCATTTGTTTCATTCAAACTGTCTGTAATCCCCAGAGTAATTACCGTAAACGCAAAGGAACAAAGAAGAATAATTCCAAGCAGAAAACTATTCCTCTTTGTTCCTTTTATCCGTTGTATCGCCAAAAAAAACAACTCATTTTTCATATTCCCACGCCCCTCTCTGCTACTTTCTATATAGATTATAACAAGAAAAGCTTACAGTTTTCTCTCATTTCCCTTTACGATTTTGTAAGGTTCTGTACCATAAAGCATTGGAAGACTTACAAGAAAACAAGCGCCTTTCCCCTGAATATTCTTCACGGAAATACTTCCATGATGGGATTTTATAATATCCTGTGCCATATTAAGTCCTATACCATATCCTGCTTTTCTTGAGCTTCCACGGCAAAAACGCTGAAAAAGAACCGGCATTTCTTCCGGTGAAATTCCGCCTCCTTCATCACATATAGAAGCTCTGATATGTCCTTCTCTTTCTTCTAAATATATCTCAACCACTGTCCCTTTTTTCGTATGTTCTGCGGCATTCTTTAAAAGATTTTCAAAAGCCTGTATAAGCCAGAAACGGTCTCCCAAGTATTCCTTTGAAAGCTCTCCATAAACTCGAAAACTTACCTTTCTCTTGCCTGCAAGCGTTTCCATTCGCTCAACACAGGAGCATATCAGTCCCTTTAAATCCAGCTTCTCATAGTCCATCAGTACCTTACCGGCAGCCAACTGACTGGATTTTAAAACCCTTTCAATTTCTTCAGTAAGACGGGTGACACACTTTTGCCCCTCCTTTAAAGCCTCTTTTTCTTCCTCTGTTTGCGCATGAAAATCAGCCAAGTCAAGACGTATCTGTAAAGCTGTAACCGATGTTTTCATCTGATGTGCCATATTTTCGATAAAACTGTTTGTATAGATTTCCTTTTGCTTTTTCTGATATCTTTCATGAAGAAGCTGTTCCTCCAGCTCCCGAACCTGATTGAGCAGATTAAAGCAAACACCTTCCTCCAGAGACTTCTTATTCACCTGCTCCGGATAAAGAAGAAAATGGCTGATATCTGCTTCTGCCTGCCTGATATTGTCTTCCATTTTTCTGCTTTTTCTAAAGAAAAAAATCGCAGCAATGGTACTAATACACGCTATAATAAAACAAACTACTGTCAACATGATTTCTGACACCTCTTTACCGGCACTGCCCAGCGATAGCCTACTCCACGTATGGTCGTAATGTAAGGAGCTTCCTCAAAAGTTCCCAGCTTATCCCGTAAACGGCTGACATTTACATTCAATGTATTTTCCTCCACAAACTGAAAATCATTATCCCACACATGGTAAAGCAAGTCCTTTCTGGTAATGGTATTCGGCCAGCTTTTCAATAACAACACGGCAATCTTCAATTCCACGGAAGTAAGGGGAAGCGCTTCTTTTCCTTTTATCATCTGGTGTGTAAAATGATTATAATACAACTCTCCGCTTTGATAATATTCCCCCTTATTTAAGGAAGAACGGCGAAGAATTGCCTGCATACGCACCAGCAATTCCTGCATACGGAAAGGCTTTGTAACATAGTCATCTCCCCCAACCTGAAATCCCCGTATAAGCTCTAATTCGCTGCTGCAGCCTGTGAGAAAAAGAATAGGAACATCCGAAAACTCTCTGATTTTTTTACATAAATCATATCCACTATCCTCACCGAGACAAACGTCCAAAATTACAAGAGCAATATTTTCTCTGTTTAAAATCTCTATGGTATCTGCACTGTTATCTGATACAGACACTTGATAACCATAGCTTTTCAAAATATCTGACAAACCGTTTGCAACATTTTCATCGTCTTCTGTAATCAAAATATGAAACTTCATTTTAGACCTCTGTAAATCAAAATTCTTGTAAGCATTATATCAAAAAAGCTTTGCGTTTTTCAACCTGCGCTTCGGTAAATATAACATTAAAAATACTGCTAAAAATGCTGCTGCGCTAATCCAAAACGCCTCAAATCCTCCTATTCCGAAAATTTTCATGCTTTCGATTTGCTGCTGTAAAATTTGAGAAAAACTGCGCACTTCCTGAAATTCCTGCTGCAAATACCTCTGCTGTTTCCACACATTTCCAAAAATCCAGACTCCATATACACCCCAACCGCAAAAAACAGAAAAAACTGCTGTTTTCAAAGAATTTCTTCTTAGTCTATTTTGAAGCTGTCTTTTTGACATTCCCAGTGCTTTTAAAACTCCTATTTTACGTTTCTGATTTTCATAATCAAAAGCCAGAATATTACAAACTGTAAGAAGTAAAATCAATATAATGCACACTCCTCCAAAAAACAGCAAGAAAAATTCACGTTCTGCTTCCTGTACAGACGCCGTTATCATTTCACGCTCATTGCGTAAATTCATTTCATACTGCTCACATAAATCTGCCACAATAAAATCCGTAGATAAATATCCTGCACTTTCTGATGTATAAATATCTAAAGAATTATAACCTAATTCCGTACCGGTTTTATTAAATCCCAGCTCGTAACCCTCTTTTGCATTTTCCAAGGTTTCCTTTAGGCTCTCATAAGAACATAACACCATATACGGTTTTCCTGTAAATAACAACGGATCATAAGCTGACTTCTCCCTATTTACTTTTATAACAGCTCCTACTTTTGCTGTCATATTTCCGACTATTGATACATCACTCGCCTTTCTTTCTATTCTTTCCCCTACTGGAAAACCATAAAAATTCAGCTCAATCTCATCACCTGCTTTTATTCCTGCTTCTGTATAAGACTTCCCTCCATACACAAGATTACCATCTACATCTGTGGAAAATATAATAATAACTTGTTTCCCTTGACGAAAAGCTTCTTTGTTTACTTGTTCTGCGTGCGGTAAAGTTTCCATTCGTTCCTCTGGTATCCCATAGATAGATACCCCTAATCCGTTTGGATAATCAATAATTTTTTTATTTCCTGCGCCATCTATCATATTTAGTAATACCGGCTGTGTATCTTCAGAATTTTCTCTAACTGCCTGAAAAAAATCATTTTCTTCCATATCTTCAAAACGCAATTCGCAATTCTCTACCAACTGTGCATCTATCTTACTGACTCCCGGTATCGCTTTTATATTAGAAAGTTCTTCCTTTGGAATACAGGCAAATGGATTTTCCAGCGCATTGATACTATAAGAACGTGACTTTTCGTTTATTTCCCTTTTATAAAATATTGGAAAGGCTTCCATACAAACAAAAATCACAATGCCTGCCATAGCCACCGATAATCCTGCCAATAACACACCTTTCATCCTGTTTACCTTCTGCTTTTTTACCTGCTGGATTTCAAATCTTCCTGTAAGAGGCTGTTTTAATGCCATTTGTAATACCAAAATCCTCATACCTGCAAGAGCGATAATCCACAAAGTAAAAAATAACACAAGAGAAACAACCGGTATATCTAAAACAAAGACTGCATTTTTCTGTCTCAATAAGACTTTTACCAAACACCATGTTCCCAATGCCCCTGTAATGCTCCCCAATACTGCTGCCGGAAATCCAAGCAGAGCTGTCTCGAAAAAAATCAAAATTCGTAATTGCTTCTTTGTAATTCCAATGCTTCGAAAGAGAGCAATCTGATATACTTGCCTGCGCACCTGCAACATATAAAGACACACAATCGCAGCAAGTGACACTATAAAAATTGCCCAATGAAACAGTTGCTTTTTCTCCATCTGCTGTACATCAGGGTATGCGTATGTGTTTATAAGAACTTCCTGTTGAATTTCTGCGTCTTCCTGTTTCAATCCCTCATTAATCTCACAAATTTTAGAAGTATCATGGTTCTTCATTGTGAAAAAGCAGTTCTTTTCAGGCGGTAATGGCACCATTTCCTCCTGCTGGATTTTTGCCTCCAAAAAAAGCTCCTGTGCGCCCTTTTCTGTGAGAATTGCACTGTTTAAGGTCGCTTTTCTCCCTGCTTCCCAAAGGTTTGTATATTCTTTCAAAACCCCGCAAAGAGTATAAGTTTTTGTCACTTGAATAGAAGGAAAAGCATCTTCCTCCTGCGTCTGTTCATCTAAATATTGAGCAGGTACAGAAACCGTCAAATCTATCTTTTGTCCCAGCTCATAATCATAGCCCAGCGCACTAAGAACATCTGCTTCCACTGCAACTTCATCACTGGATTTCGGAAGTCTTCCGCTATTTAATCCTAGTCTTCCCATCTTCCAAAGGTGGTCATCCACTGTTCCTATTCCACTGTTTCCCGCAATTTTTCCATAGCCTTGCGCCATTCCGCTTTCTTGAATAAAAGGTGTCTGCCCTAAAAAATCCAGCTCCCTCTCGTTTGCATTTAAAACTGCACCTTCCCATATACCATAAGTATCATATCTGCATTCCTCATTTGTTTTGTCCATACTTTCTGTAAGAGAAAGAGAAATCATGGCACAGGTAAAGCTCAGAAATAATACAAAGAAAATCAAAAAACTGCTTCTTTTTCTCCCCCTTATTTCATCAATAGCCATAGAAAATAAATAGTCATTTTTCAAAAAAAACACCCCCTCTATTGAATATTGAAGCTTTTATATTTCTTTCAATTATACTGCTTATAGCTTACAACTGCATCTCAATATTCTTACAATAATGTAATAATAGAATTCCTCTGCTTTTCTTGAAATTTTGCCTGAAACGGCGTTGAAATGTTTCTATTTGAGGCTGTACATTAAGCAGAAATACAGAATACTTCTACACTCTCGATATCGCTTAATGCAACAACCTCATTTTTCAATTCGATATGACTTAGATACTACATTTTAGAAATGAAATCGTCTAAGGACTCTGCTTTCAAAGCTATCTCCATCCAGTTTTTAATTACTTCTACGTCTTCTTGTTCATATAATGTTTCCAAAAGGCTGTCCGGTAATTGTCCAAATTTGGACAAAACCATCTGAAGCATCTCTATTGCAGCTTTTAATCCTTCTTTCCTCCCCTCTTTTCTCCCTTCTCTGCGTTCATCTTGCATCAATAATTCCAAAAGCATAAATCTCTCCTCCATTTCTCTGCTCCCCTTGATATGGGTGACTGATTTCTGCACTTGTCTTACATAATCATCCTGAAAGTCCGTCTGACTTTCTTTTAAGTCTGCATGCACAAATTTCAGAAAAGAAACCAATTCTTCCGGCACATCTTCTGCATTTTCTCCACAGGTGTTTAGAAACATAATACAACGTCCATCTTTTAAAGACGCTTTTTGTGTTTCCTCACAGCTTTTCCGAAAAGTATACCGATATTTTCCTTCACCAAAAGGGTCAAAATCACAGAGAAAAATCACATAGCTGTCGGGAAGTTCTGCATATTCACACCCTTTTGCCAAAAGCTCCATATCCATCTGGCTTTGGTAATAACGGCTTCTGCGTCCCAATGCAGGCTGCTTTAGTACCTGCATCTCTATATTATAGCGGGTATTCTTTTCATCTTTCGCATAAACGTCTAATCGCACACCTTTATACTCCGGATGGTAGACGATATTTTTCTCTGTGCTGATTTCCACATGGTCTATTTTAATAGAAAGCGCACGTTCTAAAAAGCCTTTGCAGTTCTCCTCCTCTGACATCACTGCTGCAAACATAAAATTATTTTTGATTGTAAGATTTTTCAATAATGTGTTCATACTTTTTCCTCCACTTTGCAGAGGAATTCTATAACATCCATTATAACAGATGGCGAAGAAATTTATCAATGAAAAAAGATTACGCAACAGCGCAATTTCCGCGCGCGAGTGGTTCACAAAGTGATAATTTCATTTCCGCGAGCTGCGCATCTACACATCAAAACGATTATATTTTTCATAGCAATCCAGACAAAACAGTTTGCCTCCCTGTAAACGAAGCATAGGCTCTGCTGTAATCTCCCCACAGCAGCTGCATGGCTCTGATTTAAAAATTCTGGCTGCTTCCGGCAGTTCAATTACAGTCTCTTTTACATCAAATAACTCTGCCGGTTCATGGCTCTGGAAATAAGCAAAAGAGTCTGCTCTACTCATACCTTCCGGTGTTGGTTTTAATACTAAACGCACAGATTTCCCATTTTTTCTATTATAAAAAGAGAATGCCTGTTTCCCTCTTATGTGGAATAAAAGGTTTCCTTTTCCCACGCTGCATCCCAAAATCACCTGAATGGCATCAATCCCGCAGGCATCGTTTTCCGCAATACAAACCAGCTCCTCATCTCCGGAAAGACAGCCTTTTTCGTCTGCTTCCAATCCTAATAATTCAATGGCATATAACGCAGCCTGAAATCCAATGGTAAGCCCACCGCACTCATGTCCATGAAAAGCAACACATTTCTTCCATAATTCATCTCTCATTTTCTTCACCTTTACACACACCAACTCATTGTCACAATGGTGGTATTTGTCCTTTCTGTAATTCTTCCGTTCTCGCTTATATCTGACAAATATGCCTGCATTTTGCCTCTCTGTTCCCACGTGACTTCTCCCTGCAAATTTGCCCTGTCAATACACCATGCCAGCATATCTTCCACACTTTGACTGATTTCCCATACCTCATCACGATAAGAAATATAGGGAGAATACCCTTTCAGCCACAAATAAGAAAATATCATAGCAATAGAGGAGTCTGTTTCCTTTTTATTTTTTTCTATTCCTGCTGCCTGAAATGCCCCATCAAGCACCCTATCACTTCTCCTCGAGGGCTTTACCAAAAAGCACTTGTTTCTGGAACAATTACACATTTTTTCTAATGTATAATAATCCGCAACAGCAGGTGTCATGTGAGCAAACACTAGGTCAAAATTTTTCAAAAATCCCATTTTTTCAATATCAAGACTTGCCCAATCAGCATGAAAAAATGATACATTTTTCAGATGTTTTTGCTCTGCCAGCTCCTTTGCCGCCATAATCATTTCTGATGATACATCCGTGCCTGTCACCTGTGCTCCTGACTTTGCCAACGCCAGACTAAAGCGCCCTGCACCGCATCCGATATCCAGAATACGGGTGTGTTCATCTATCTGCATTTCTCCATAAACTTGTTTCAAAAAAGGATTTTCTTCCGGTGTTGGAATGGTTTTTTCCTTATACTGTCCTGCCTTTTTATCCCAAAGCTTTGCCTGTAATTCACCCTGTCTGTTATCCTTTCTACTCCACTCTTTTTCCAGCTGTTCTAAGTTCATTTTATCACTCTTTTCTTTATATATCTGTCACCTGCGAGTCTACCAATACCATCTTCTGTCCGCCCACAGATACCACCTCACCATGAATATGATAAACATCCCAGATAGCTTTTCGATTAAGAACCTCCGCATCCCCGCTGGCATACACCTGCCCGTCCTGCATCAGCAAAAATCTGTCACAAAAGCGAAGAGCTAAGTTTAAATCATGGATGACAACAATCGCAGAGATTTTTGTTTCACGACAAATATCTCGTACAATCTGCAATACCTGATACTGGTTTTGAAGGTCAAGACTGCTGGTAGGCTCATCTAAAAGAAGCAGTTTGGGTTCTTGTGCCAAAGCTCTTGCCAGCATAACTTTTTGACGTTCTCCCCCGCTTAACTGGTTTAAAAAGCGTCCTCTCATATCCGATACTTTTAATTTATCCATTGCTTCATGAACCATTTCATGGTCCTTTTCCGTAACACCCCACTTCATATAAGGCTTTCTTCCCAGCATTACCATATCATGAACTGTCATTTTCACATTGGGTACACTCTGAGCCACGAAGGCAATTCTCTTCGCCATTTCCCTTGCAGAAAGCTTTAAAATCTCCTCATTATTCAGAGAAATACTTCCCTTTTTCGGTGTTAAAATCTGATTAAAGCATTTCAGCATCGTGCTTTTTCCCGCTCCGTTATTACCTAAAATCGCCATAAACTGACCTTCACCCAGAGTAAAACTGATATCTTTTAAAACCTCCGGTCCTCCCGGATAACCATATTGAAGATTTTCAACCTTTAGCATGAACGGCTGCCTCCTTTAAACAATAAATATAAGAACAACGGCGCTCCAAGGAAGGAGGTAATCGCTCCGATAGGAAGGATAATCGGACTTATAAGCGTCCTTGCTGCCAAGTCGCCAAGAAGGAGCAAAACAGCTCCCGCCAGCATAGAACCTGGTATCAGATACACATGATTATTTCCCACTACCATTCGTACAATATGAGGCGCAACAAGACCGATAAAGCTGATTAAACCAATATAAGAAACAATGGTAGATGCCGTAAAACAGCATAAAATCATGTTAATAATAATCAACCTTCTTACGTGAATTCCAAGGCTGGTTGCAGTTTCATTTCCACTTAACAATGCGTTAAAATCCCATCGATGCAGAATAAAATAAACACCTGCAAGGAAGACAACAACTGCCATAAAACTAATCTCTTTCCAATCCGTGCTGCCCAAATCTCCAAAAGTCCAAAATACCAGTGCGTTTAATTCTACCTCATCTGCAAAATACTGAAGAAGGGTAGTCGCTCCGGTAAACATGGAGCTGATTGCCACACCAGCAAGTACCACAGACTCCGCTGAAATCTGACAGAAACGAGACAGTCCGAAGATTACAATGGCAACTGCCATACTTCCCACAAAGGCACAAACAGGAATAATTAAATTTCCGTTTGCAGCGCTTCCCGCACCTAAAATGATAATTGCAAAAGCAGCGCCAAAGCCTGCCCCTTGAGACACCCCAAGGGTACTGGAGGAAGCAAGAGGATTGTTTAAAATTGCCTGTAAAATACAGCCTGTTACCCCAAGTCCTGCCCCTGCAATCGCTGCCGTACAGATGCGAGGCAGTCTTACATTTCGCACGACCACATTAATTTTATTATCTGATGCCTGTCCGAATATTCCTAATATCAGTTCCTTTAAAGGGGTATCGTAAGAGCCTGCCCACATGGAAAATAAAACTGTTAGAACTAGTACAGTCGCTAAAATAATTAAAAAGAAAACACTTTTTCTCTGGTTTTTCCGGTATGCACCATCCCTTCCGCTATTCTCCAATCTGGACCTGTCTGAACTCATATCCATTCTCCTTTAATACATCATAAAACTTCTGTCCTAGCAGCTTTTCAAAGATTTCATCTGCTTTTTCTTCCGGATTAATATCCGCAAATTTCTCAGGATACAACACAGAGCCTGCATAATATGTATCAGCCAGAGCCATATCCAGGTTTGAAGCACTGGAACGGAAAGAAATCTGAGAATACACTTTTCCTTCCTGTACTGCCTTTAACTGATTATAATAATCAGGATTTTCTGCATAATGTTGTTTAATCAATTCCATACCATTAAAATCAACAAAAATCACATCCGGATTCCATGCCAGAACCTGCTCTAAATCGATGTTAAAAGCTCCTGTCTGGTCTGTTTCATTTGCCAGATTTTTAGCATAAATTGCAGAAAACGGTCCATAGTTTGCTTCTGTTCCCTCAAATCCATGATGCCCCTTAAAACTTACTCCTCCTACATAAACGGTTTCCTTCTCATCTTCCGGAATATCCTTTGTTCTGTTATCTAAATCCTTTTTTGTGTCCTCTAAGTAAGCAATAAGCTCTTCTGCTCTATCCTCTTTCTGATAAACCTCTCCCATAATTCGAAAAGTTTCATATACGTTCTCATCCATCATCTGGTCACTTCCAGGAATAACAACAACAGGAATTCCTGTCTTTTCCTGAACATCATCCGCATCACAATTTCCCAGTGCAGACATCATAATTACATCAGGATCTACTGTAATAATTTCTTCAATGTAGTGCTCCCCATTATTTCCTACTACAGGCAAATCCTTGAATTTATCAAAATTCACATAGTTATATGGTCTGGAAATACTCTGTTTCTGCTCATAATCTTCCACTCCTACAACCAAATCCTGCGCCTGCATATAGCAGGTATAGCGAAGACTTGTGACGTTCAGACATACAATACTGTCTACTTCAGCAGGAATTTCCACTTCTCTGTCCATGCTGTCCACAATGGTTCTCTTTCCATCTTTTTCTTCCGTGTTCTGTGCTTCTTTCTTAGTATCAGTATCTTTATTTTCTGTTTTTGCGCCATTACTTCCACACGCTGCCATTCCTGCTGTCATACATGCTGCGAGAAGCAGTGCCAAAAACCTTGTTCGTCTCTTCATAATTTATATATCCTCCTCTTTATGTTAAGTCAAACTATGCCTGATGAACTATTCTGTACTTTATTCTGGCATTTTGATATTATTTTATCACATTCTATAACTTACACAAGCCTCCCAGGGGGATAATCATTTTATAAAAAGCAGAAAAAAATGTTGCATGGAACGAAGCTTAGTTTCTACATTCCATGCAACAGCTCTATTATTTTACAATTTTCACTTTGAAAAATCCTGTGTAATAGCCATCTGGCTTCAAGCTCACCAGATTATCCTGTTTCTCTAAATCTTCTATAATGTCCTTTCTGGATGGAAGGGAGCTCCACGGCTCAATACATACATAAGGTGCATCTGTACGAGGTCTGTGCCAAATTCCCAAATATCCTAAATTATTAGTCTCCATCTCAATTCTTGCATTACCCTTCTCCGATGCAAGCGTCATTTTAGAAGGAACATCCTTTAAAATAATGGCATCGTCATCAAACATATCATGGTGCAGATGTAATCTTTGCTTATCATCTAAAGTAAAGGCCTCATCCTTACCTGTAACAAAGCAGTCCTCTGACATTCCCACACGCTTCATATCTGTCCCATTTGCAAACTCAATAAAGTAATCATCAAAGGATAATTCTTTCTCTATAGGCACCTGAAATCCCGGATGACCTCCAATACCAAAATACATGACTTTTTTATCCTTGTTAGACACGCTGTAAGATACTTTTAATTCGTTTTTCAAAAGCTCATACTTTACTTTCAGTTCAAAATGATAAGGATATTGTTTATAAGTTTCTTCACTATCTGTCAATGAGAACACCATTTTTGTCTGTGTTTTTTCTTTTAATTTCAACACAGTTCTCTTTAAAAAACCATGTGTAGTCATATCGTAGGTTTTACCCTTTAAAATATATTTTCCCTGTGTCAGACGGGCAATATAAGGGAACAGGTTAGGGGCACATTCTTTCCAGTATTTTTCATCCCCCTGCCACAAATATTCTTTACCTTCTGCATCTTTTATAGAGCGCATCTGTGCACCTAAATCCTCTACGGAAACTTCTATTTTATCATTTTTAATTGTGTAAATCATTTGCTTATTCCTCTGCTACATCTTCATTCATGCCAATCCTTGGCTTTGTATTTAAAATCCGCATAAATTCTTCACCTGTAATGGTTTCGTTTTCATACAGGTATTTTGCCAACTCGTGAAGCTTGGCAATATTATCTTCCAGAATTTTATATGCCTTATCATGCTGTTTCTTTACCAGTTCCACAACTTTCTTATCAATCAAAGTCTGTGTTTCAAAAGAACATGCCAAAGAGCTGTCTCCTCCCAGATACTGATTTGACATACTTTCCATAGCAACCATATCGAATTCTTCACTCATACCAAAACGGCTGATCATTCCTCTTGCAATTTTCGTTGCCTGTTCAATATCATTAGATGCTCCTGTTGTTACAGAATGGAAAATTAATTCTTCTGCTGCCCTTCCTCCTGTAAAGGTAGCAATCTTATTCTCCAGTTCTTCCTTCGACATAAGGAAATGTTCTCCTTCGTCTACCTGCATGGTATAACCCAGCGCACCGGAAGTTCTTGGAATAATTGTAATTTTATGCACTGGTGCAGAATTTGTCTGAAGTGCTGCCACAAGAGCATGTCCTACCTCATGATAAGACACAATAAGTTTTTCCTTTTCGGAAAGAACCCTGCTCTTCTTCTGGTAACCTGCAATAACAACTTCTATACTTTCTTCCATATCTGCCTGTGTTGCAAATTTTCTTCTGTCACGGACTGCTCTAAGAGCTGCTTCATTTACAATATTTGCCAGCTCTGCACCGGATGCACCGGATGCTGCTTTTGCAATCTCATGGAAATTCACATTATCTGCAATTTTAATTTTTCGGGCATGAACTTTTAAGATTTCTTCACGACCTTTCAAATCCGGCAATTCTACCGGAATTCGTCTGTCAAAACGTCCCGGACGAAGAAGCGCTGCATCAAGAGAGTCCGGTCTATTTGTGGCAGCCAGAATAACAACACCCTTAGAACCATCAAATCCGTCCATCTCCGTAAGCAGCTGGTTTAACGTCTGCTCACGTTCATCATTACCACCTATTGCGCTTCCGTCACGTTTCTTTCCAATCGTATCAATTTCATCAATAAATACAATACATGGTGCTTTTTCGTTGGCTTGTTTAAATAAATCTCTGACCTTTGCCGCACCCATACCTACAAACATCTCTACAAACTCAGAACCTGAAATTGAAAAGAAAGGTACACTCGCCTCACCGGCAACAGCTTTTGCCAGTAATGTTTTACCAGTACCCGGAGGGCCTACTAAAAGCGCACCTTTTGGCATAGATGCACCAATTTCTTTGTATTTTTCAGGATTATGCAGATAATCCACGATTTCTGTAAGCAATTCTTTCGCTTCATCTTCACCTGCTACATCTGAAAATTTAATTCCTGTAGATGAATTTACATAAATTTTAGCATTACTTTTACCAAAAGTCATTGCCCCGGCTCCGGCTCCGCCACCCATGTTTTTCATCATCTTACGCATAAGCCAACTTCCTAAAAACCACATAAGTACAAAAGGAAGTACCCATGTGAGCAAAAGACTCACAAGAGGGTTCATTTTCGTGGGAATTTCCTCAGAAAAGACAACATCTGCTTTGTGCAGTCTATCTACTTCCTGTAAATCAGAAATACGACCTGTCTTATACACTTGCTCTTTATTATCTTTTCCTTTTTCCACATAGTAAATCACATCCGGTTCCAAAGTAACCTCTGAAATCTTGCCGGCTTCCAAGTCATCCAAAAATTCATTATAATCAGCTTCCTTAATGCTTCTTTCCGCAATATAAGGAACTACAAATGTATTCAGCAATACTAAGACCAAAAGTATTATTCCATAATAAAATAACACCGGTTTCTTAGGAGGCTGTGGTTTTTTCTTTTCTTCAATATCCATTTCATTATCCTCCATTTTTACATTGTTTCCAATGCTTCAGGTTTTGCCCTGTTATATAGACTATACTGCTTCACGTATTATTATGCAATGAAGAAAAGATAGTAATTCTATTAAAAAACAATAAAACTCTACTTGTCATCTCCTGTTAATCGAAGCACAGACTCCATTTCCTCAAGGTCCATATCCAGAAATGCAGCCAACTCCTCCACACTGTACTTCACATCCTCATCTTCGGTAAGCTCTTTTACCTTTTTTTCCAAATCTCTGACCTTTTCTACCAGAATATTGTCTTCTTTTTTCTGCTGAGCCTGTTCCTCAATAAATAATTTCATGGTACTTTCAATTTCCCTGACAATCCATTCAGACGGAGCTTCCTGCTCTGAAAGACGCTCCAAAGCTGTCAAAAGTCCCATATTTCCTTCCTGAAGTAAATCTCCGAAAAATATATCTTCACGGTTTAATTTCTTTGCAGCTTTTACAATCTCATCTTGATATGCACGGATTAATTTTTCTGTACATTCCTGATTTCCTGCTAAAAATGCACGAAGCAGTTCCTCTTTTAATAATTCTTCCTCTGTTTCAAAGCCCAAAAGATACTCTTCTAAAAATTCTTTTTCTTCTGAAGTAAGAGGAATTTCTGCTGCTGCCTCTTGCACTACTTCTTCCTGTACCGAAGCTTCCGGTGATTTCTCTGCTCCATCTACATGAATACCTTGTATTTCCAAGAAATCATAGACCTTCTGTAATTTATCCTGAGTAATGTCATCTCCTTCGAAAAATTTTTCTACTAAAGCTGCCTTTACCTTTTTTCCATTGTTTAAAGCAAGTGTCTGTACTTCCTTTAATTTATTTTGAAATTCAATAATATCCATTTTACATTCTCCTGTCTTTCTCTTATATTTGAAGTTTAACACAAAGCAGACACTTACACCATAGCTTTTCCATCAGCTTTCAAATAATGGTGTAGAATAATAGCGGTCTCCGCTGTCCGGAAGCAATGCCACAATCGTTTTTCCTTTATTTTCCTCACGTTTTGCCTGTTCAATAGCTGCATACAAAGCTGCGCCGGAGGATATACCCACTAAAATTCCCTCTTTGTGAGCAAAAAGTTTTGCTGTTTCAAAAGACTTTTCTGCTGTAATCGGCATAATTTCATCATAAATCTGTGTATTTAAAACAGCAGGTACAAATCCGGCGCCAATTCCCTGAATTTTATGAGGTCCCGCTGTACCCTTTGACAGTACAGGAGAGTCTGACGGCTCTACTGCAACAATCTTCACAGACTTCTTCTTTTCTTTCAAATATCCGCCGATACCTGTAATTGTTCCTCCTGTTCCTACCCCTGCAACAAAAATATCCACATTTCCATCGGTATCCTCCCAGATTTCCGGACCGGTAGATACCATATGCGCTGCCGGATTTGCCGGATTATCAAACTGTCCTGCAAGAAAGCTGCCTGAAATCTGCTCTGCAAGCTCCTTCGCTTTCTCAATCGCTCCGGTCATACCCTTCGCCCCTTCTGTAAGAACAATCTCTGCCCCGTAGGCCTTCAGAATATTTCTTCGCTCCACACTCATAGTCTCAGGCATAGTCAAAATTAACTTGTAGCCTTTCGACGCTGCAATAGAAGCCAAACCAATTCCTGTATTTCCTGAAGTCGGTTCAATAATCGTTGCGCCCGGTTTCAATTTTCCTTCCTGCTCTGCTGTTAAAATCATATTTTTTGCAATTCGGTCTTTTACACTTCCTGCCGGGTTTAAGTATTCCAATTTTACAAGGAGTCTGGCTTTTAAATCCAGCATTTTTTCTATATTTGTAGCTTCCATCAATGGTGTTTTTCCGATAAGCTCCTGTACGTTTCTATATATTTTTTCACCCATAATTTTATCCTCCTTTTATATCCGACTATTTTAATAGGAATTATAGGATACTTGCGTAATCCTGTCAAGAAAAACTCTCTTTCTTATAATATAAGGGAGAAATTCCGTAATGCTTCTTAAACAACTTACTAAAATGGTACGCATCCGAATATCCCACAGCTGCCGCAACCTCTTTTATCGGCTCTTCGGGAGATATTTCTAAAATTTCTTTTGCTTTTTCCATGCGAAGCCGAATTAAATAATTGATAGGAGTATCTCCCGTTTCACTTTTAAAAATTTTTGCGATATAAAAGGAGCTTAAATACATATTTGCCGCAATTTGCTCCAGGGATATTTTTTCCTGATAATTTTCTTCCATATATTTCATAATCTGCTGCACAACATATTTCTTTCCCGTGGATTGAAAAATATATCCTTTGCCTTCCCCTTCCTGCTTTTCCTCTTTTTGTTCTCTGACAACCAGACACAAAATCTGAATTAAATATGCCTTCAGCATAAAATAACGCCCAGCGCTGCATTCCCTGGCTTCTTTGTTCATAGCTGTACAAATCTGAAAAATATTCTTTTTCATCTTATCCGCCATTTTTATAATTTTTCCGTTTCCTTCAAATGAAGGGAAATACCCGCTTTTACACCCTTTAAAAGAAACTCCCGAAAATGCAATATAGCATTCCTTCAATCCTTCTTTTGAATATCCTGCCTTACTTCGGTGATACGTTCCGGGATTGAGCAGAATAAAATCACCCTCCTCTACCTCATAATCTTTACCGTCAATATAAAACTTCCCTTTTCCGCCCATAATAACCGCAAATTCTATAAAATCATGGGCATGATAATTCTGTTCTTCCTCTGTCCTCGTTGAAACACAGGTAAACAGAAATTCCGGATTTAAATCACCCTCTGTGATATCATACATTTCTTTACACATACCCTGCCTTCCCTTCTTGTCTTTTTGTAACTATACAATATATTACATCCATTGCACAAGAAATTACATTCTACTTTTCAAAAAAATTTTTATAATAGGACTTATGTCTATAATGAATTTTAACAGAAAGGAAGTATTTACTCATGACGAAAACACTTACAGAGGGAAATCCGGCAAAGTTAATTTTGTTCTTTTCCCTTCCGCTTATTATCGGAAATATCTTCCAGCAATTTTACAGTATGGCAGACACTTTGATTGTAGGACGCACAATCGGTGTAAATGCACTTGCAGCTGTAGGCTGTACCGGAAGCATTACTTTTTTAATTCTTGGCTTTGTTCAAGGACTTACCTCCGGCCTATCTATTATTACTTCTCAAAAATTTGGAGCAAAGAACGAAGATGATGTAAGAAAAAGTTTTGCAGCCAGCATTCTGATCAGCAGTGCTGTAGCAATTATTACAACAATTCTGTCTGTACTGTTGGCACGGCCTTTATTAGAACTTTTGCAGACACCTTCTGAGATTATTGATGATGCATGGGCATACCTTGTCATTATTTTTTTAGGTATTCCTGCAACTGTTTTGTTCAATCTTTTATCCAATGCGGTTCGAGCATTAGGTGACAGCAAAACTCCTTTATATTTTCTCATTTTTGCCTGCTGTATAAATATTATACTTGATTTGGTATTTATACTGTATTTTCATCTGGGAGTTGTCGGCGCCGGCATTGCTACTATACTTTCTCAGCTTTTATCCGGCATTTTATGTATTTTCTTTATTATAAAGAAAGTCCCTATTCTCCGGTTGAAAAAAACAGATTTTCAAATGCACTACGAAGTAATTACCTCCCATTTAAGCATTGCCCTTCCAATGGCTTTCCAAATGTCAATTATCGCCATTGGTTCTCTGATGCTGCAATTTGCCTTAAACGGACTTGGCGCTGCTTCTGTGGCTGCATACACTGCTTCCCAGAAAATCGAAAGTATTGCCACCATGCCCCTTGGTTCATTCGGAACAGCTATGGCAACCTACGCTGCCCAGAATTATGGCGCCGGAAAAATTTCTCGTATTCGAAAAGGTGTATTTCAATGTATTTTAATGTCCGGCAGCTTCAGTATTCTTTCCGGTGCAATTAATGTAGTGGCCGGAAGCCAGCTTACCAGCATTTTCGTGGGCGCTCAGGAAACGGAAGTTCTCTCACTGTCTCATACCTATCTGGTAATCAGCGGCTGTTTTTACTTTGCTCTGGCGTTATTATTTATCTATCGTTTTACACTTCAGGGCTTAGGTAAAAGTTTTATGCCGACTGTTGCCGGTGTTATGGAGCTGATTATGCGTGCCATCGGAGCACTTGTTTTGACCGGCGCTTTTGGCTTTGCCGGCGCTTGTGCTTCTAATCCTCTGGCATGGATAGGCGCTTGTATTCCTCTTGCCTGCTCCTATTATAGAACTATGAAAAAATTAAAATAGAAACAGAAAAAAATTCCGGCTGTGCTAAATTAATACGCAGCCGGAATTCCCTTTTATTTTTTAATAACTTTTTCCTCTTATCCCTCAATCGCTATATATTTATTTTCTTCCACCTGTTTTGTTGCTTCTTTTGGTACAGTTAATCTCAAAATTCCATTCTCAAATTTCGCATGAATATCTTCCTGATGAATATTTTCACCAACATAAAAGCTTCTGCTCATTGCACCTGCATAACGCTCTCTGCGAATATAATTGCCCTGTTTATCTGTTTCATCTTTATCCAGACCTTTTGCAGCATTGATGGTCAAATATCCATTTTCCAGTTTTGCTGTTACCTCATCTTTCTTAAAGCCAGGCAAATCAATATCTAATTCGTAGGTGTTTTCTGTTTCTCTTACATCTGTTTTCATAATATTTTTTTCATTCTTTCCATACAGAGGATTTTTTCTTCCGAAAAACTCTCTCTCAAACGGACAATCCATAAAGTCATCAAATAAGTTTTCTCCAAAAATACTAGTATAGAATAAATTAAATCTCTACTATATATTTTGAGGATAATGTATGGTAAAATAGTGTTATCTAAGAAAGGATGAACACTATGAGAAAAACATATCTTCCTCTGTCAGATGAAGACAGAGATTACCTTAAAGCATTATCCAAAAAGAGAACCATTCAGGCACAAGTTGTGGACCGTGCCAGAATCCTTTTATATAAAGCCGATGGAATGACATTCCAGGAAATTGCTGATAAACTTGCCATTAGTACTGCAACGGTACGCCTTTGTATTTCGAAGTTTCAGAAAGGCGGTTTAGATGCTGCACTGTTTGATGTTCAGCGTCCTGGACGTCCATCGGAAATCACTGATGATGCAAAAGCATGGATGATTCATATTGCGTGTCAGAGACCGACAGAACTCGGTTATGCACAGGAATTGTGGACGTTGACCTCTCTCCACAAATACATTCAGAAACATGCAGAAGAAGCGGGATATCCAAGGCTTTCAACCGTTACCAAACCGTATATCCAGAAATTTCTTAAGGAACAGGATATGAAACCCTTTAAAATCAAATATTACTGTGAAAAACGGGATCCTGATTTTGAATCAAAAATGCATGAGGTTCTGTTGGTTTATAAGCAGATTGAAATGCAGTTTGATGAAAATGGTGATCTCATTGTTCCAGACGATTATAAACTGACGATTACGGTATCGTATGATGAGAAGCCGGGCATTCAGGCAATCTCCAATACGGCACCGGATTTACGCCCGACATCAGAACATGGGGAAGTATATCGTGATGCAGAATACAAACGTCTGGGAACGCTCTCTTTACTGGCTGGCATTGATTTACTCACTGGAGAAGCAATTCCGTTAGTAAGTGAGACCCATAAGAGTTCTGATTTTATTGAGTTTTTAAAGATACTGGACAAAAAATATCCATCACAGGATACCATTCGGATCATCCTGGATAATCATTCTGCACATACTTCCAAAGAAACACGGCGCTTTCTGGATACTATGCCAAAGGGACGTTTTAAATTTGTGTTTACACCAAAACATGGCTCATGGTTAAACATGATTGAAAGCTTCTTCAGCAAGATGACCAGACAGATGCTTCGAGGAATTCGTGTCAATACCAAACAGGAGTTGGAAGAACGAATTTACAAGTACTTTGACGAAGTGAACCGTGAACCCGTGGTTTATCACTGGAAGTATAAAATGGATGAAATCAGTGAAGAGGAAGCAGTATCAATTTAATATAGCAATTATTTAATATTCGTTATACTAGGCATCATCATAAGTCATATCTCCCTTCATATAAGACAATAGATTTTATTTTAGCACTTTGGAAAATCCAGAGTGTCGATTACATGAACCAATGGATTAGGTCTTTTTCCTTCTCCTTTGTTCTATTTGTAATATAACACTTATATTCAGCACTGTCAAGCTTAGACTACCAATTTCACAGATTTTTCACAATTGTGATAAAATCACTGACTCACTTCTATTCTTCTTGGTAATAAATAAAATTTATTCTATCAGGAGGTTGCTATGGAAAGAAAAAAGCGAAAGGCTTTTGTCAACACCGATGATTGTGTTGCCTGCGGCTGCTGTATAAAAGTATGTCCTAGAAACGCTATTGAAATTTGGAAAGGAATAATGGCAAAAGTAGATATTGCCAAATGCGTAGGATGTGGAAAATGTGAAAAGGAATGTCCCGCTTCCGTAATTAAAATTCAGGAGGTGAAATCATGAAGAAGCATTGGTATGACTATCTTTGGATTGTATCTCTTACCTACTTAATATTGGGATTTTTCAATATTCTTTTTGCATGGCTCGGACTGCTCTGTTTCTTCATTCCTTTAATTATTTCTATTGCAAACGAAACAAAAGGCTATTGCAATCGCTACTGTGGAAGAGGACAGCTCTTTGGACTCTTAGGCGGACGCTTCGGACTCTCCCGTAAAAAAGATATTCCCCAATGGATGAAAAGCAAAGCATTCCGATATGGATTTTTAATTTTCTTTTTCATCATGTTTTTTCAAATGCTTTGGAATACTTATCTGGTATTTTCCAACGCACAGAATTTAAAACAAGTTGTAACACTTTTATGGACCTTCAAAGTTCCTTGGCACTGGGCATACCATGGTACGCTTATTCATCCAGGAGTTGCACAGTTTGCCTTCGGTTTTTATAGCGTTATGCTGACTTCTACTATTCTTGGTTTTATTACAATGCTCTTGTTCAAACCTCGAAGCTGGTGCGTCTATTGCCCCATGGGAACCATGACGCAGCTTATATGCAAAGTGAAAAATAAAAAACATTATAAAATTTAATTTAGGAGAAAATACAATGAAAATAAGAAAAATTATTCCTGTTTTAGCTTCCACATTACTACTTCTTGCGGGATGTGGCTCTAAAAATTCAAATGCAGAAAATAACAGTTATCGCCAAATTGATATGGAGGAAGCTGAAAAAATAATGCAAGAAGAAAAAGACTACATTATTTTAGATGTAAGAACTCCTGAAGAATATGAGGAAGGCCATATTCCTCACGCAATCAATATTCCAAACGAAACTATCAGTACAAAAGAGATTTCCGAGCTTCCCAATAAAGAGCAGCTCATTCTGGTTTACTGCCGCAGTGGAAACAGAAGTAAACAGGCTGCCGGAAAACTCAGTAAGCTGGGATATAACAAAATAGAATTGATATTTGGAGTTGTCAGATTAAAGACAGCTCTTTTTTTACTTGTCAAAAAAAGTTAAGTCATATAAATTAAAAAAACGATTGGAATAATCCAACCGTTTTTTCTTGTACCTTCAAAACTACATATATAAAACGAAACCTTCCAACTGCCGTTCAGTGAAGTTTTGGATACTTCCGTTCCGAAGCGGTCATTCATAAATGCTCCGCATTTACTCATGTCCTTTGCTTCGCAAATGGCTTCCGGTCCTCATTCGCATCTGTGAATGCCTGCATTCCAGCTGCTCCTGATTTCCGTAATCCGCTTTCTCCACTATTAGGTCAAGCCCTCGACCGATTAGTAGCAGTCAGCTCCATACATTGCTGCACTTCCACCTCTGCCCTATCTACCTCGTCGTCTTCAAGGGGTCTTACTTCTTTCGAATGGGATATCTCATCTTGAGGGGGGCTTCACGCTTAGATGCCTTCAGCGTTTATCCCTTCCGGACTTGGCTACCCGGCCATGCTCTTGGCAGAACAACCGGTACACCAGCGGTCCGTCCACCCCGGTCCTCTCGTACTAAGGGCAGCTCCTCTCAAATATCCTACGCCCACGCCGGATAGGGACCGAACTGTCTCACGACGTTCTGAACCCAGCTCGCGTACCGCTTTAATGGGCGAACAGCCCAACCCTTGGGACCTACTACAGCCCCAGGATGCGATGAGCCGACATCGAGGTGCCAAACCACTCCGTCGATGTGAACTCTTGGGAGTGATAAGCCTGTTATCCCCAGGGTAGCTTTTATCCGTTGAGCGATGGCATTCCCACTTAATACCACCGGATCACTAAGCCCTACTTTCGTACCTGCTCCACCCGTCGGTGTCGCAGTCAAGCTCCCTTCTGCCTTTGCACTCTGCGAATGGTTTCCGACCATTCTGAGGGAACCTTTGGGCGCCTCCGATACCCTTTCGGAGGCGACCGCCCCAGTCAAACTCCCCGCCTGGCATTGTCCCACCGCCGGCTTACGGCGGCTGGTTAGAAACCCAATATCACAAGGGTGGTATCCCAACAGCGACTCCGCACAGACTGGCGTCCATGCCTCTTCGTCTCCCACCTATCCTGTACATGCAATACCGAGTCCCAGTACCAAACTGGAGTAAAGCTCCATGGGGTCTTTCCGTCCTGGCGCAGGTAACCAGCATCTTCACTGGTATTTCAATTTCACCGGATGCATTGTTGAGACAGCGCTCAAATCATTACGCCTTTCGTGCGGGTCGGAACTTACCCGACAAGGAATTTCGCTACCTTAGGACCGTTATAGTTACGGCCGCCGTTTACTGGGGCTTAAATTCAAAGCTTCGCATAAGCTAACCTCTCCTCTTAACCTTCCAGCACCGGGCAGGCGTCAGCCCATATACCTCACCTTTCGGTTTTGCATAGACCTGTGTTTTTGCTAAACAGTTGCTTGAGCCTATTCTCTGCGGCCACATCTCTGTGGCACCCCTTCTCCCGAAGTTACGGGGTCATTTTGCCGAGTTCCTTAACAATGCTTCTTCCGTCGGCCTTAGGATTCTCTCCTCATCCACCTGTGTCGGTTTACGGTACGGGTACGATATAAACAATAGCGGCTTTTCTCGACGCATGGCTCACACACTTCCCTACTTCTTTTCGGTCCGCATCACGTCTTTGGATTGCCTGGCGGATTTGCCTGCCAGACTCCT
>QFCE01000699.1_pt1:127500-210000 | contig 249418 bp, 259 predicted proteins | sample 5346091 | NCBI WGS metagenome assembly QFCE01 (sample SAMN09062252, study PRJNA434731) | Human gut metagenome, whole genome shotgun sequencing project. | isolation source: stool timepoint A chromium assembly | host: Homo sapiens | collected 2015
CTATATAAACAGCGGACTCTTTCACGCCAGAGCTATTGATATGCCTCGTACTGTACGCATGCGCCCCAGAAAAAATGTTTCCAAAACACTTAAAGTAGACAAGTCCTGTCGTATTGGTCGTGATTTCCGGTGTTTTGAAAATTTCTTGGCGGAGCATCCGAATGCTGCTGTCCGACAGCTTGACTCTGTAGAAGGTACTAAAGGCGGTGCTGTCCTCCTCACCATACATTTTGTTGAGCAGGGGCTGCAGCTTGCCTTTCTCCGCCAGCGTAATGATTCCCAATCTGTCATTGACATTTTCAACCGTCTCTATCTTGAATTAAGAACCAATGTTTTCATTGAACTCTTCCCGGTTCTCCTGGCAGACAATGGCAGTGAATTTTCAAATCCTTCTGCAATCGAACTGGATGCACAGGGAAACCGCAGGACAACTATGTTCTACTGCAACGCCAGTGCCCCTTACCAGAAAGGGAGCTGTGAAAACAACCACGAAATGATCCGGAGAATCATCCCAAAAGGAACCGACCTGGGACAATACTCACAGGAGCAGATTGATCTTATGATGAGCCACATTAACTCCTACTCCAGGAAAAAGCTCGGTAACAAAAGTCCTTATGAAGTTTTTGAGTTTCAATACGGCAGAAAAATTTTAGATGCATTTCATCTGCAGAAAATTCCTGCTGATGAAATCATCCTTAGTCCTGAATTATTAAAGTAAACAAAATCTAATAAAAAGCTGGGCAGGAATTTAATACAGCCATCATCGCAGAACATCCCCCAGAGGTGGAATTTACCCCTTCCAAAAAATCAACCGTAAATTCGACTTCCGCTCAGCATGCAATAAAATATCCAAAACCACAGCTTTTACTTGTATTTTAACTCTGATTCTGGGTATTTCATATATAAAATCTCATTTTTTCTGTATTTGGGTAGAATTTATCTTTTCAAAGCGGAATTTACTTTTTCAATTCACCTTTATTTATTTAATTTTAAAAATTCGATATATTCATATAAAAACAAGAAAAAAGACTGCATCAGAACTTTATTACACTTATCTGATGCAGCCAATCTATATATCTTTTTAGATATTTGGGTCTGTTGGATCCCAATTCTGATTTGCAGGAATTTTAATTGTCGCAGGTTTGTCAAACGGTGTTGCTACGGAGTCAGAAATTGTAACTTTTGTTCCCAAACTACAATTATCATAAATCCATTTTGCATCACGTACATTTAAACGCACACAACCATGAGATGCCGGTGAACCCAACTTATTATAATCCCTTGCATGGATGTTATAGCTTGTCATATTATAACCAGCTACGGAATGGAATAAAATTCCTCCATTAATTCTGGTACAATATTGACCATAAGAAGGTCCCATCAAAGTATGCCAACGATACTTATTCGGTGTATAAAATGTTCCCGTAGGTGTAGGTGTAGAAGGAAGTCCCACGGAGCAGGTAAATGTTTTTACCGGAATAATATATCCATTACTTCCGTCCTTTGCGTAAACCATTACCTGACATCTTTTGCGGTTTACTGTAATTTCATAAGAAGACTGTCTTCCCAAAACTCCACCCAAATCCTGAAGCATATATCCCGATTTGTCAAAATAATATTTATATCTTCCTATGTATTTCCAGCCCTGTGCCATCAAACCACTTTCATCAAACCAGTACCACTGTCCGTTCATTTTTTCCCAAGTGTTAGATGCCATTGCACCGCTTTCATATGTATAATACCATTTGTCCCCTTCAGTCCAAATCCAGCCTGTCTGCATGACTCCGGCTACATCCAAATAATACCATTTGCTCCATACTTCCTGCCAGCCTGTTCGCATTGCTCCGTCCGCTCCGAGCCAATAATATTCTCCGTCAATCTCTTGCCAATACGTTCTCATCACTCCGTCATCAGCCGCTTTGCCGAGATAATACCATTTACCCCATACTTCCTGCCAGCCTGTCCGCATCGCTCCGTCTGCACCAAACCAATAGTACTTTCCGTCTATTTCTTGCCAATAGGTTCTCATCGCTCCGTCATCAGCCGCTTTACCGAGATAATACCATCTACCCCAGACTTCCTGCCAACCTGTCCGCATCGCTCCGTCTGCCCCGAGCCAATAATATTGTCCATCTACTATTGACCAATATGTCTGCATCACTCCATCGTTTCCAAGGTAATAATTTTTACCCCAGACTTCCTGCCAGCCTGTCCGCATTGCCCCATCACTTCCAAGCCAATAATATTTTCCGTCTATTACTGACCAATATGTCTGCATTGCTCCGTCTGTTCCGAGATAATACTTCTGTCCCCATACTTCCTGCCAGCCTGTCTGCATTTTTCCATCTGTACCTAGCCAATAGTATTGTCCGTCTGCATACAACCAATAAGAAGCACGATATCCATCTTTATCAAAATAATATCTTTCGCCTTCTATTTCCCACCAGCCGTCTTTCAGCAGATTTCCATTCTCATCTTTGTACTGCCAACCGTTTTCATTTTCAACCCATCCGTTTTGCGGCTTCTCCGGTTGTGGATTATCCGGGTTTTCCTGCTCTGTATCTTCTTCTGTCTCAACATCCTGATTTTGCATACTCTCTTCTGTAATTTCCGATAATACAGTATCTTCTACATCTGTTTCCCCCATAGCAGATACTGTAAAGCTGGCGCTTAAAATACCTAAAGCAATTACAGCAGCCTGTAACGTTTTTTTCTTCATCCCTTTTCCTCCCGCTGCTTTTATTTCTATATTGATATCCTATTACAATTTTCTGGTAATTTCAACCTCATTTCTTCATATACACACAAATGTAATACTTTCGGCACAAAACAGAAAAAATCGGACCATTAATGAAACAGTCCGACATAAAAATTCTCATTTTCATAAATATCTTATAAATATTTCTTTAAATCTTCCACTCTGTCTAATTTTTCCCAAGGCAGGTTCAAATCATTTCTTCCGAAATGTCCGTAAGCTGCTGTCTGTTTGTAAATTGGACGACGTAAATCCAGCATTTTAATAATTCCTGCCGGTCTTAAATCAAAATTCTCACGAATAATTTCCACTAAACGTGTATCAGAAAGCTTTCCTGTTCCAAAAGTATCAACCATAATGGAAGTTGGATGTGCTACACCGATTGCATAAGATAACTGAATTTCACATTTCTTTGCAAGACCTGCTGCTACAATATTTTTTGCAACATAACGAGCTGCATAAGCTGCAGAACGGTCTACTTTTGTACAGTCTTTACCAGAGAAAGCTCCGCCGCCGTGACGTGCATATCCACCGTAAGTATCTACAATAATCTTACGTCCTGTCAATCCACTGTCCCCGTGAGGACCTCCAATTACAAAACGTCCTGTTGGGTTGATAAAGAATTTCGTTTCATCGTCTACCATATCTGCTGGAAGAATTGGATCAAATACATATTTTTTAATATCTGCGTGAATTTGTTCCTGTGTCACTTCCGGATCATGCTGTGTAGATAATACCACTGCATCTAAACGCATTGGCTTATCATTTTCATCATATTCCACAGTTACCTGTGTTTTTCCATCCGGTCTTAAATAAGTAAGCACGCCGTCTTTACGCACTTTTGTAAGCTGTAATGCCAGTTTATGAGCAAGTGCGATTGGATATGGCATAAATTCCTCTGTTTCATCTGTTGCAAATCCAAACATCATACCCTGATCTCCGGCGCCGATTGCATCGATTTCTTCTTCAGACATTTTATTTTCTTTTGCTTCTAAAGCTTTATCAACACCCAGCGCAATATCTGCTGACTGTTCGTCTATTGTCGTAATAACGCCGCAGGTATCTGCATCAAAACCATATTTTGCTCTTGTATAACCGATTTCACGAACAGTATCTCTTACAATTTTCGGAATATCTACATAAGCGTTTGTTGTAATTTCACCCATAACCATAACAACACCTGTTGTTGTAGCTGTTTCACAAGCAACACGGCTCATTGGGTCTTTTTCCATAAGCGCATCTAAAATCGCATCAGAAATCGCATCGCACATCTTGTCCGGATGGCCTTCAGTTACAGATTCAGAAGTAAATAATCTTTTTTCCATGTGTTTTCTCCTTTTCTTGAGTTTATATTTTCTCTCGCATTTTACCGCCGTACATTGAAAAAGAGCCCGACAAAGCGGACTCATATACTTTCCATAAAATGAATCCTCTTATTGTTCGATTATTCGCTCAGGTTGGCACCTTCCGCCATGCGGGGTTGCCGTGACTTCACAGATCCTATGTATCTCCATCACTCTGAATAAGAGAAAATATAACATTTACAATTTTCCATTTAGCACTACTACAATAACGCTTTTCCCGTTATCCGTCAAGCATTTTTTCCAAAAACTCTATCAGCCTACTCGAAGCTGAAACTTCTTAATTTCCTTTTCACTGGAAACCTTTTCAATTTCTGCGCCAAGGCTTCTGAGTTTTTCTTCAAAACGCTCATATCCTCTCTGGATATAAACAATGTCATCCACAATCGTAATGCCTTCAGCCGCCAAGCCGGCAATAACAAGAGCTGCTCCTGCTCTTAAATCCGGTGCGCTCACTCTTGCTCCGGCAAGCTTCTGCACGCCATCAATAATAGCAGTATTTCCCTCTACCTTAATATTAGCTCCCATTCTGGTAAGCTCATCTGCATATTTAAAACGATTTTCAAAAATACTTTCTGTTACAATACTTGTCCCCTCTGCCAGTGTCAATGTCACTGCAAACTGAGGCTGCATATCTGTGGGATAACCCGGATACGGCATAGTCTTTACATTAGTGCGTTTTAAACGTTTATTTGCCACAACACGCACCGCATCGTCAAACTCCTCTACCTGACATCCGATTTCCTCCAATTTTGCCGTAGTAGCTTCCAAGTGTTTTGGAATAACATTTTTCACCATAATATCCCCCATGGTTGCTGCTGCTGCACACATGAAGGTTCCTGCTTCAATCTGATCCGGAATAATAGAATAAGTCGTACCATGAAGCTTGTCCACTCCCTGAATACGAATAACATCTGTACCGGCACCTTTAATATTTGCACCCATGCTGTTCAAGAAGTTTGCGACATCTACAACATGTGGCTCTCTCGCCGCATTTTCAATAGTCGTGTTTCCCTGCGCCATTGCCGCTGCCATCATAACGTTAATTGTCGCACCTACGGATACCATGTCCATAAAAATATGTTTCCCTGTAAGATGCTCTGCCTTTGCTACAACTGCACCGTGAATAATATCCACAGACGCACCAAGAGCCCGAAAACCTTTTAAATGCTGGTCAATGGGACGACTTCCTATATTACATCCTCCCGGAAGGGGTACTTCTGCATTTTTATATTTGCCTAAAAGAGCCCCCAATAAATAATAGGACGCTCTGATTTTCTTAATATATTCATACTCAACAGTAATATTTCCAATAGTTGCGCCCGCAATCTTCACTTCCGTAGGACCAATACGGTCAACTATTGCACCAATCTCTTTAATTGCCTCTAATAACACATTAATATCACGAACATTTGGTAAATTTTCAATGTGTACCGTCTCATCTGTCATGATTGCTGCTGCCAGTATAGCCAGAGCTGCGTTCTTGGCGCCGCCAATTTCCACTTCACCGACCAATGGGTTTCCACCCTTAATGATATACTGTTCCATATACACACCTCTTGTTTTCTCAGGTATCATTACCTGTCTAAATCTATGTCTGCCTGTCTGTCACAGGTTTTATCTATTTGTTCTAAAGCCATTCCCCGAATTTACGTCTGTTTACAATACTTTCTCAATACTATTTTATGGCTTATCCATTATATTATAACAGATATAAGAATTTGTAAATAAAAATCCGTATTTTCCCGTTTCTCCACAGTTTCCTAAGTCTTTGCTGTCAATTATTCAGCAATATTTTCGAGAATTTTCTGTAAAGTTCCCTCTACATCCAGATTTTTCTCATCAACTATGACATCTGCATATTTCTCGTAAAGAGGTGTCCGCTCATCGTATAAATCCTTTAAAGTCTGTCCATCTCTCAGAACCACGCCTCTGCCCCTTAAATTTCCCAAACGTTTCTTTAGTTCCCCGTACTCCAGCTTCAGGTATACCACTTTGCCGATTTCTTTTAAATGCTCCATTGCTTCTGCACAGTATACCACGCTTCCCCCTGTGGCAATTACTGATTTTTCCGTTTCAATAGAAGCATTTACCCTGTTTTCAATTTTTAAAAAACCATCTTGTCCGTCCCTTGCAATAATTTCCCGCAAAAGCATATTTTCAGACTTTTGAATTAACAGGTCTGAATCCACAAATTCATATCCCAGCACTTTAGCCAGAATAACGCCTACCGTGCTTTTTCCTACACCGGGCATCCCAATCAGTGTAATGTTTTTCATACTCATTTCCCCTGTTTCTTCTGTTTTTTCTTTCTTTTCTTCTTGATACTATACCCAAAAGTTCCTAATTTCTTTCCTAATCCATAATACTCTCCGTGGGAATAAACAATCGGATTTGACATTGCCAAATCAAACTTGCCTTTTTCATCCATGTATTGGTCATCTACATGTACCGCCAGCACATCTGCCGTAAACACGCTATGACTTCCATACTCCTGCACTTCTCTTACACGACACTCAATAGAAACAGGAGACTCTTTTATCATAGGCGCTCCCACATGAGAGGCTGCTTCTCTTGTTAAATGTACCTCCTTAAATTTATCTACATCCCGACCGGATTTTACCCCGCAGTAATCCGTTGCATAAGCCAGCTTTTCTGTAGTAAGGTTGATTACAAACTCTCCGGTTTCTTTTATCATGTGATAAGAATATCTCTCTGGTCTTACGGAAATTGATACCATAGGCGGATTGGTACATACCGTTCCTGCCCATGCCACGGTAATAATATTGTCTTTTCCTTCTTCATCTGCCACACTTACCATTACCACCGGCAGAGGATAAAGCATATTCCCCGGTTTCCACTCAATTTTACCCATTTTCTTTTTCCTTTCAATGCCAATATGCTATACGCTAATTTCCATTCTGCTGCAAAGTTCCGATAAATGCAGGTATTAGCTGTTTCTTTCTGGATACCACGCCGGGCAGTATATAACCGCTGTCTGACTCCTGTACCTCAAACGCATCCTGCACCAATTTTCCGCTGCCCTCTCCATAACAGATGATTTCTGAAGACTCATCTAAAATATTGGTCAGCATGAAAAATACCATGGAAATTCCGTTCTTTCCACACTCATGTTCCATAAACGGAATAAGCCTTTTCTTTAAATCTTTCAGCTCATCTTCATTCATGGAGCTAATCTGCCCTACGCCAAAATTCACGGTATCTGCCGTAAATCGCTTGAAATCCTGATAGAAAATAACTTCCGTAGTCTTTCCTCTCAAATTACTTCCCGCAGTAAACATTTCTTTTGCATGTTCTTCTATATTAATTCCCGCAATCAAAGCCAAAGCGCCTGCCGCCATTTTATCCGCAGAGGTACAGGTAGGCGAACGAAACATCAAAGTATCTGAAATAATCGCAGAACATAAAAGCCCCGCAATAGACGGACTGATTTCCAACGCCTTTTCCACATAAATCTGATACATAATTGTCGCTGTACACCCTACCGGCTGATTGCGGAACATCACCGGCTGTAAAGTTTCCAGTGAGCCCAATCTGTGATGGTCGATAATTTCCAATATTTCTGCCGCATCAATATTGTCCACTGCCTGTGTCTTCTCATTATGGTCAACTAAAATCAGCTGTTTCTTTTTCATTCCCAGCAAATTACGGCGGGAAACCGTTCCTATATACTTGCCATGCTTATTTACCACCGGAAATGCTCTGTGTCTGTTTTTTACCATAATGTCCTTTACATCGTCTGTAAAGTCATCTGTCTGAAATGTAATCAAATTTTCCTTTTTCATAATGTGTTTCACAGGAATACTCTGATTAATCAGTCTCGCTACGGTAAATGTATCAAGAGCGGACTGAATGATGACGCACTGGTTTCTTTCTGCCGCCTCAATAATATCTGCAGATACTCTGGCATGGTTGCACACAATCATACAGCTTACATTTTCCTGAATAGCGCATAAGTGGTCTTCATGGCGGTCTCCTAAGATAACCAAATCGTCTTCCTCCAGAAAATCTCCTAATTCATCTGGATTTGCCGCCCCGATTACCACCTTTCCCTTTACAAAATACCCATGGGAATTTCCTGTTACAATGACGCCTTCTACGGTATTGGCAATACTTCTGTACTGGGTTCTGGCATTGGAAAGGAAATAATTGTCATGGGCATCCATGTAGGATTTTGCAATATCTCCTGTGGTAATCAATCCTTCCAGCTGTCCGTCCTCTTTTGTAATAGGCAATGTTACTGCACTGCTCTCTTTCATAATTGCCCACGCATCTTTAATGGAAATACTGTTGGGAACTCCCGGAGTTTCACGAATATCCATATCTTTTACCTGTGTCCCAACATCTGACAGGTAACCCGGCGCTTCCACACCAAATCGTTTCAGCACATATTCTGTTTCTTCATTTATCTGTCCCGCTCTCTTTGCCGCATAGCGATTTCCGTTACTCATTCTGTTCTTTATATCCGCATAAGCAATCGCTGAACAAATAGAGTCTGTGTCTGGATTTTTATGTCCGATAATGTATATTTTTCCTTGCTTTCCCATTCTTCTTTCCTTTCTGCCTTTACTGCAGTTCTATCTGTTTTTATAGTAACATACTTCTAAATCAATGGCAATTATGATATACTTAATCCAAAATTTAAAACATGGAGGTATTTCAATGTCAGAAGAAATGAAAAAACAAGAAACTATGGAAGACTACATGAAAGAAATTGACGCTTCTTTCTCTAACTTCCGTGACGATGATATGCTTATATGGGACAAATTAGAGCAGATGAAGGAAGACAAAACAGAATTTGAAGTGTCCGTGGAGGGCATTGTAAAAGGCGGCGTTATTGCTTATGTAGAAGGTATCCGTGCTTTTATCCCGGTTTCCAAGCTGGCTTTAAATTATGTAGAAAATCCAGAAGATTTCTTAAAAAAGACCATTACTGTAAGGGTTTTTGAAGTAGACGAACAGGAAAACCGTCTTGTTCTCTCTGCAAAAGAAATTTTAAAAGAAAAGGCTGATGCTGAAAAACGCAGTAAAATTGACGATATTAAGGTGGGAAGTATTGTGGAAGGTACCGTAGAGTCCTTACAGACTTACGGCGCTTTCATTGATTTAGGTGACGGAATATCCGGTCTTGTACACATTTCTCAGATTTCCGAAAAACGAATTAAATCACCGAAAGCCGTTTTAAGCATTGGCGATACAGTAAAAGCAAAAGTAATCAAAAACGAAGACGGAAAAATCAGTCTGAGCATGAAAGCGCTCAATGAAATCGCAGAAGAAAAAGAGGAAGAACCGGATTACGAATTACCGGAAAGCGAAGAAATCTCTACTTCCTTAGGCTCTTTATTTAAAAATCTGAAATTATGAAAAAACTGTTTGAACGATTTTTCATAGAAGGTGTTCATGGAATGGCATGCGGCATCTTTGCCACATGGGTTATGGGAACAATTTTGCAACAGATTGCCGGCTTTTTCCCCAATGATTTCAGCAATACGCTTACCCATCTGGGCAGTATCGCCATTTCCCTTACAGGTGCAGGTATTGGCGTGGGCATTGCCTGTCGCCTTCAGGAAAAGCCTCTTATTGCATTGTGTGCAGGTATCGCAGGCATGGCAGGAGGTGCATCCGGTCCCGGACAATTTCTGGGAGCTTTTTTAGCTGCTTTTGCAGCTATTGAGCTTTCTCGTCTTCTAGCCGGAAAAACCGCTTTTGATTTAATCTTATGTCCTCTTACGGGAATTTTATGCGGAGGGCTTGTTGGGCTTTGGGTAAGCACACCCCTTAATCATTTTCTGGAGCAATTCGGAAACTGGATAAACTGGGGCGCACAACAGCAGCCTTTTCTTATGGGAATGACCGTCTCTATACTTATGGGAATTGCTGTTATTTTTCCTATAAATACCGTAGTTCTTGGTTCTATGCTGGGATTATCCGGACTCGCTGCCGGAGCTGCAACCATTGGCTGCTGTTGCAATATGGTGGGAATGGCTGCTGCAAGTTATCGAGAAAATGGATTTTCAGGGCTTCTTTCTATTGGGACAGGCACACCGTTACTGCTGCTTCCCAATATTTTGAAAAATCCATTCCTTCTGCTGCCTTCTATACTTTCCAGCGCTATTTTAGGTCCTCTGGGAGTTCTTGTAGGAAAAATGCAGAATTCACCTAACGGTTCCGGTTTGGGCACTATGGCACTTATGGGACAGATGACTACTTGGGAAACCATGACAGCAGGAGAAGCCCCGCAGATGGTGTTTTTTAAAATCCTTCTGTTTCATTTCATCCTGCCGGGCGTCCTTACATTGTTTATTGCCAACGGTATGCGAAAATTAAATCTGATTAAATCTCAGGACATGCTTCTTCATACAGCATAAAAATCTATTTTGACTGTCTGTCACTTTTCTGCTATACTAAGAAAAAGTGACAGACTTTTATTTTCTTTAATGAGGACACAAAAATGGAAAAACTGATAGACCTGATAAAACAAGAAGATGCAGACGGCTGGGAAACGCTCATGTTCCTCTACAACGCCGCTTTAAAAGAAATTAATACAAAAATTGATATTCTCAATGATGAATTTCAACACATTTATCATTATACTCCTATTGAGCACATTAAATCTCGCATCAAAACTCCCACAAGTATTGTAAATAAGCTGAAAAAGAACGGCTATGAAACCAGTGTGGAAAACATGGTGAAGTACGTCAATGACATCGCAGGTATCCGCATTATATGTTCTTTTACTTCTGATATCTATTTGATTGCAGATATGATTACAAAACAAAGCGATTTAAAGGTAGTTTCTGTGAAGGATTACATTACGCATCCAAAAGTAAGCGGATATCAAAGCTATCACATTCTGGTGACAGTTCCTATTCATCTGACACAGGGAATTGTGGATACCATTGTGGAAATACAAATCCGCACCATTGCACAGGATTTCTGGGCAAGTCTGGAACATAAAATCTATTATAAATTTGAGGGAAATGCACCGGATTATATTCGCCGTGAGCTGCAGGAATGTGCAAATATCGTTTCAAATCTGGATAGACGTATGCTCTCTCTGAATGAAAAAATACAGGAATTTTCTGAAAAGAAATCATAAAGAATTGTATGAAAGAAATCTATCATAGCCTTTTATAAGCAGGAGCTGCCGCTTAAACATGATATACGCCTAATGCGGCAGCTCCAAATTTCTTATTCTTGATTACCGGAAAATAAATTTTTAAAGAACTCTATAATTTTATCAAAAAATCCCTTTACCTCTTCTTCATTAATATCCAGCTTTAATCCTAAATCTTCAATCTTATCGTAAAGATTTTTTGCCTGTTCTTTTAAGCTGTTGATATCCAAATCCAGATTTTCGATTTTTTCCATGAGCTTTACAATAGCCTGACGGTCTTCCTCAGAGAGCTTTACCTCCATCTCTTTTACAGCCTGGTCTACAATTTCTCCGATTTCTTCCGGTGATGAAACGCCGCTGCTGACTACCTCTCCTTTAATTGCTCCGATGAGCTGCTCTGCTTTTTCCTGACTTCCTACGTCTTCCGCAATCTGTCCGGTAATAACCAGCTCATTGGTAGCTGTTTCTACATTTTCTTCTTTTACTTCTTCACCTGTCATATTTTCATAAGATTTAATCGCACCTACCAAAGCCGCTGTTCCTGAAATTTTAAACGGACCTGCCACCACAATATCCGCATCCTTAATTCCCGCTGTGGCAAGGGCATTTTCGTACATTCCCGGCGTACAGTATGTAATATTTTTTGTTGTTACGTGAATTCCGTTTCCATCTTCTTTTCCCTCTACCAGAACAGAAGAAAGAGCCCTTGAACCGATAACACTTTTATCCAGATAAGAGTCCAGATAATTATGCTCATCCTTATTTGTAACCGTAGCAACAGTATAATCTTCTAAATCCTTTTCCGAAACACCTAAAAGCTCCAAAACAGAAGCCTTTTCCTGCGCATTCAAATCTGCTCCCAGCGAAATATAGGGAACATCCAGCTTTGCATCCTCTCTGTCCGCATAAACAGGCATAGAACAAGATGCCATAATCACACCTGTAAGCAGCAACGCAATTCCTTTTTTCTTCATATCTTCAATCTCCTTAAATTCTACATATTTTATATACCACATGTGCCGGCGAGGAAACACCCAAAAGGGTATTTCCTTTCCAAACCGAAGTTGTCACTTTAAATATTATTCAGAAATATTGATGCACCTTTAGCGAATTTGTCGAGCACGCTTTGAGATTATAAGCTCAAAGTGAGCGCAGACTGAGCATAAAATGTATCAATATTTCCGAATATATACTTAATGTGACAATTTCATTATACCACGTACGCAGACGAGGAAGCGCTCATTAGAGCATTTACTCGGCAAGTCGTGGATTGCCGGTATAATTCGTCACGCATGTGACGATAAGCTGATGTAATCAGCTATAATTGTATTTTATGCAATTATATTATACCACATTTTCTCCCACATACTTCTAAAGTTTTTCGAAAGGTTCTTAAAAGAAAAAATGTATATCCTTGCCCCATTCCATATAAAAGTGTATGATAAGAACAAAAAGTTTAACATACGAAGGAGCTTTTATTATGTCCATCGCCAATCAGGAAATGATACGCAATAATAACCGCCGTCTGGTATTAGAATTTATTATAAATAACCCTCCTGTTTCCAGAGCAGAACTGGCAAAGCAATTATCCCTTACGAAAGCAACCATTTCCAATATTGTACAGGAATTATTGGAACAGCATTTCATCAGGGAAATCGGCAGTGCCCAAACCTCCATGGGAAGAAAGCCCATCCTGCTGGAGTTTAACAAAGCTTATGGTTTTGCCCTGTCTTTAGAAATACAACCGCAGCAGATTATTGCCCTTTTGACAAACTTAAAGGGAGAAGTACAGGAAATCAAAAAAATCCCCTTCTGTCCACAGGATAATCTTTTGCAGAATTTAGAACAGATTTTAAATTTCTATATCAGAGAAAATACTGCGTTTAAAAATAAAATTATCGGAGTTTCCATTGGTATTTATGGAGTTGTCCAAAAAAACGAAATTTTATTTACGCCTTATTATCCTCTCCCCAAAAGCGGTCTGGGTACACATTTGCAGGAAACCTTTCAAATTCCTGTCTTTGTAGAAAATGAAGCAAATCTCTCTGTTTTGGGAGAAGCCGCCTTTCATCACAAATATAAAAATATGATACATATCAATGTGCATGACGGAATTGGTATGGGAATTCTGGTAAACGGACGCTTATATAAAGGACGGGATGGATATGCCGGTGAATTTGGGCACACCATCTTATTCCCTGACGGAAAACCATGTCCCTGCGGAAATCAGGGTTGCTTTGAGCTTTATGCCTCCCAAAGAGCTATTCTGGAAAATTATGCTGCCCGACAGAAGAAAGAAAATGTTACAATATCTGAATTTTTAAAGGATTATGACGCAAACCTGCCTCTTGCCCATGAAATGATGGATTTATTCGTGAAATACATCTCCATTGGCATTAACAATATTATTAACACCTTTAATACCGATATCATTGTATTAAACAGCGCTTTTTCCAATCATATTCCTGATATCAACCAAAGAATTTCAGAATACTTGGCCGGACATCAAAACAGAGACTGTAACATTATCCCCTCAAAATTAGGAAATCTCTCCTGTCTTTTAGGAGGCGCACGGATATCCGTTGAGAACTTTTTAGATATTCACCACTTGCAAATTCCCTGTCATCTTCCTTTTTAGGGCTTTAATGTGGAACATTCATAAAAGTTTTCAATTTCGTTCACGATTTCTTCACAAGTTCATCATGCTTTGAACATATTTCCAATATATACTAATATCATAAAAATAATACAGAGCAAATTATTTTTATATTTTCTTTTTCATAAGTCGGCGTTAATGCCGACTCTCCTTCCTTTAATATTTATAAAAAAAAACATCGCAGACTCACTTCTCTGCGATGTTTTTCTGTTTCTTATTTACTTTTAAATTCATTGGTCAATGCAGCAAACTCTTCTAAGGTCAATGCTTCTCCTCTAATTCCCTCAGGAAATCCACAAGCCTTAATTGCTCTTTGAATTTCTTCTTTTCCAAAGGAAAGCTCCGGAGAATTATTTAAACCGTTGGCAAGAGTTTTTCTTCTCTGATTAAAGGATGCCCGAATAATGCGAAACATCAGCTTTGTATCAGACACCTCTACCGGAGGTTCTGCATGTTTTGTAAGACGTATAACGGCGCTTCCCACCTTCGGTCTTGGCATAAAGCAGTTAGGCGGCACATTGGCTACAATATAAGGTTCTGCATAATACTGCACTGCCAATGACAACGCTCCGTATTCCTTTGTTCCAGGTCCTACCTGCATTCGGTCCGCTACTTCCTTTTGCACCATTACGGTAATGGACTCAATTGGCACATCTCCTTCAAATAATCCCATGATAATCGGTGTTGTAATATAATATGGCAGATTTGCCACAACTTTAATGGGTTTTCCATTATTGTGCTCATCTGCCAGTTTTTTGATATCGACCTTTAAAATATCCTCGTTGAGAACAGTTACATTAGAGTAGTCCTGCAACGTATCCTCAAGAATTGGTATCAGCGCTTTATCAATTTCAACTGCAACCACTTCTCTGGCCGCACATGCCAGATACTGGGTCATGGTCCCAATTCCGGGACCAATCTCCAGTACAAAATCCTCTTTTGTAATCTCGGCAGCGCTTATAATCTTATCCAACACATGGGTATCAATCAGGAAATTCTGCCCGAATTTTTTCTGAAAAACAAAATCGTATTTTTGAAGAACTTCTATGGTTCTTTTAGGGTTTCCCAGATAAGGGGCTGTCATCTTTTTTCCTCCTGACTAAATATCAAAATCTTTCTCGTACAGCATAATTCTGCCGCTTTCATCATCTAAATGGCGTTTTGCTACTTTCTTTCCTAATCGGCGTCCTTTCTTAGAAGCTTTTTTAATGGCTTCATCCATCATGCCTCTGACTGTGCCGATTGTAACCGGATTTTCTTCGTTCTGATTATCTCCGATTAAAGTATATAATGCAAGAACTGCCATATCGTCAATTTTATATCCCAGCTCTTTTGCATAAGTTTTCGCAAAAGATACCAGCTCATCATTGGTAAACACAGGAATTACAATGCGGGAGTCAAATTTTTTGATAAATTCCGGATATTTTTCTTCCAGGCTGCGAATACCCGGTTTCAAATCTTCTAAAATTACAGTCAAACGATTTGTCTTAAATTCCATAGCCTTTGACATATCTTCGACTATTTCCTCGTTTAATTCTCCTGCATTTTCAACTACCAGAAATCCTCCTGATAATTTTCCCACAACGGCTATTGGGTCTTTTTTATTCAATTCCTCTGCTGTGATAAACGCAACCTTAGCGCCTTCCATCTGACGTTCTTTGCAAAGAGCTTTAATCAGCCCTTCTGAAAGTCTTGTCTTTCCGGAGCCTTCACGTCCTGTAACGATAATATTTCCTGCCTGAGATGTCTTGGCACATGCAGACTCCTGTGCAGTATCTAAGGCTTCATTTATCTGCTGTGTCATACCCGGAACAGGTGCAAAATATGTAAATAATCTTCTGTGTTCTTCTTCTGTAAGGTGATGACGCATTAAGCCTTCGACTGCTGTCTGAAATGCAGAAGATTTCTGCGTTTCATCTACCGCTGAGGCTGCCACACGTTTTATATGACATTCCTCCTGCTGTGGCTCATCGGAAGTTTCTTTCTCCATCTCTTGTTCCAAAGCCTGTGAAAAATCAATTTCACCCATTGCTTCTTTGACTTCTTCCACAGGAATTTCTCTGGTTGCCTCCTCAGATGCTTCTTCCTCCGCAGCCTCTTCTACTGCTTCTTCTGGTGTCTCAGCAGCTTCCTCTAAAACTTCTTCGGTAATTTCTTCGGCTTCTGCTAAAGCTTCTTCGGACTCTTCCTCTGTACTTTCTGCTGCCAAAGCTTCGATTTCATTTGCTTTTTCTTCAAAAACAGCGCTTAAATTTTCTGCAATCATAGCAGCCTTTGCCGCTGCCGGCGCAGGAAGAATATCTTCTTCTGCTTCTTCAGAACTTTCCTCTGCAACCTCTTCGGCTTCTTCAACTTCTTCTGTAACTTCTTCTTCACCCGGTTCTTCTGAAATCTTCGTAAGCGCCTCTTCCTTTGTTTCTTCCGCAGCTTTCTCTTCAGCCTCTTCCACAACTTCCTCGTTTACTTCTTGAACAGTTTCTTGTGTTCCTTCGGCAACTGCCTGCGCCAACTCGTTTGCTGTCTCTGCCAAAAGCGCTTCTAAATCAATTTCCAGACTTTTTGTATCTGTCTTAAAAGCTTCTGTCGCTGCACCATCAGAAGAAAGCATCTCTGATTTCGGGGCTTCTGCCTTTACCTCCATTGTCATTGCGCTTCCAATATGAAACGGCTTAAATTCAGTGCCCTTTGTCATATCTTCCGGCTCTAAATCTTTAATCACATATCCCTGTTCTTCCGTAGCCGTAGACGATTCTTTTGTTGCCGCTGTTTCCACGTCCTCTGACACTGCTGCCTTTGGCTGGAACACATCCCTTAGCCCCTGTGCCACACGGTCCGGAAGGTCTTCCGGCTGTTTTGGCTGCATAGGTGCTTCCTGGGGCTTCACTTCTTCAGACGGAGCTTCCTGTGTAAGCTCTCCCAGCTTAATACTGTTTAATATCTCTTCAATTTCCTTATCCTGCTGCTGATTGAAAGGTTCATTCATCTGTACCGGTACTGTCTTCGGTATTTCAACAGCACGAACAGGAACACCTTTTGCTTTGTTATAGCTTTCCTGCTGCGCTGCTGTCAGCGGTGTAAAGCGCATTTTTAATTCCATGGCCTTTGTAACATATTTTCCTTCGCTGAACCATAAAATCAAGTCGTCACACTCTTCAATACAAGCATCCTTCATACCTGCCTTTGCATACAGCCGTGCCAGCTCATAAGCCCATCTTTCCGTATACTCTTTGCTCTTATAATCCTGAAGAATTGCAATCTGTTCTTCAATCGGTGAACGTCTCGCTCTGTAAATTTTATATTTTAAAATGTAACGGCTGTTGTCATTAGGAGAAATCTCCACAAATTTCTTATAATAATTCAGTGCCTCGTCAAATTCACCCATTTTAATAGAAAGCTCAACTAATCTGTATATGACAGTTCTTCCAATAGGAGCTCTCTGATGTGCAAGGAGCAGAAGTTTTCGACTATCTTCATACCTTTTATTAGCTTCGTATATCTCGCCTACCATACATAAGGTTCTGGCACTGCGTACTCTACGCCAATCAATGGTATCTACAATTTTTAGAGCGCCTTTGTAGTCCTGTCTGTCAACTAACTGACCGATTTCTTCCAATTTTGCTCTGTACTCGTTTTTATCCAATTTATTCACCTCTGTACATTTATTGATTTGTATATAGTTTCAAATATGTGTTCTTATCTGTAATTCTTGCTGAGGGTATAAGACTCCATAATTGATTTAATTCTAGCATACAGACTATTGTATGTCAAAGTAAATGATTGGAAGGAAGAAAAAAAATGGGAATTCTGATTTACAGAACTCCCTAAAGCTTTTTATCTTATACTCTTTGTGATACGAAAATTTTTCCGCTGTATTTTTTCAAAACTGCCGCCAAAACATTTCCCAGTATTCCACAGGAAATAATTTCCCCAATTCCTACGGTTAAAGCCAAAAATGGAATTGGAAGTACCACACCGTAAGCATAGCGAAGTACAAACGGAACAACCAAGGCATTTACCAAAATAGGCGGTAAAACTGCCAATGCTCTGTGGTGATTTCTCAATGCGTATGTCCCTGCCGCTCCTATAAGTGTTGCGATGCTGCCGCAAATAATGTCAGGTAAGATTGCTCCGCCTGTAATATTTCCAATCAGACATCCTACAAACAATCCCGGAATTGCCGCCGGTGTAAAAATAGGTAAAATTGTCAGCATTTCGGCAATACGAACCTGTATTTCTCCAAAGCTGATAGGCGCAAAGACAATAGTAAGCACCACGTAGATTGCCGCAATCATTGCAGCCTGTGTTAAGTACGACACATTTTTGTTTTTCATATTCTGTTTTCTCCTTTAGTTTTGTTTTACGAGTGGAAGGTCACGAACACTCGCGCCTAAGCGGTTATAAAAGATATCCGGCGGATGTCTTTTATAACATCCCATTATGCCGGAAATCGGCGAAGCCCTTATAAGACCTTGTTTTTATGGGCTTTACAACGTGTTGTAGTATAGCATGGCAGTGCTGAAAAATCAAGGTCTGTTCAAAATTTTATGCCTTTACTGCCCCGTTGGTAACTCCCGCAATAATCCACTTCTGACAGAAAATATACACTAGAAGAATTGGGATCAGTACCAGCACATAAGATGCAAATGCCAGATTATATTCTGTATTAAATTGCCCCTTAAACACATACTGTGCCAGCTGTAAGGTCTGATATTTCTCCTCGCTTAAAAGTACCAGAGGCATGGAGAAGTCATTCCAGGTCCACATAAAGGACAGAATAGCCACAGTCGCGCTCATAGGCTTCATCAAAGGAAAAATAATTTTATAAAAGGTCTGAAACGGACACCGTCAATATAGGCCGCTTCATCCAGAACCGGAGGTATGGATTTTACAAAACCCGTATACAGGAAAATATTCATCGGAAGACCGAAAATAATATACAGGAACGTAATTCCAAAAATATTGTCCATATGGAAGGCAGAAGCCTGTTTTACCAATGGCAGCATAATAACATTAAACGGAATGAACATAGCACTGACAAAGTAGTAATACGCGAAGTTAAAAAATTTACTCTTGTCTTTATTCCTTGTAATAGCATAAGCTACCATAGAATTTGAAAGAATGGTAAATACCAGATTAATAACCGTAATGAACAAAGTATTCATAAACTTTCTCGGATAATCCGTCATTACCCATGCATCTACAAAATTCTGCAATCTGAGTTTTTTTGGAAAAGACAATACATTCGCCATTTCTGACGGGTCTTTTACTGCAATCAGTACTGCTATATATAAAGGTCCGAGGATAAACACCACTGCCAGCACAAGCAGCAGTATAGTCATGAGCCAGTTATATTTTTCTTTTACTTTACATTTGCTTTTTCCCATTAGTTCATCTTCGCCTCCCTCTTCTCAAGTACTTTCAGCTGGAATATAGAAATTCCCGCAATAATCAGAAACAGAATTACCGCATTGGCTGACTGGTATGCAAACTGTCCACCGTCAAAACCTCGTTTGTAAATTAATACAGAGATACTTGTTGTGGATGTACCGGGACCACCGCCTGTCATTGCCATAATCTGGTCGAATGCCATAAGGAAGTTTTTCACACTCAAAACCATATTAATGGTAAAGAATGGGGCAATTAAAGGGAAAGTAATCTTAGTAAATCTCTTAAATCCAGTTGCACCGTCCAGGTCTGCTGCTTCATATACGTCACGGTCCACCGTCTGCAGTCCTGACAGGTAAATCAAAGTGTTAAATGCCATAGCCTGCCATACCGTTACAAACAAAATTCCCAGCCACGCATGATTGGTTCCCAGAATATTTGTACTCAGCGCCTCAATTCCCAGCTTCTGTCCCCAAATAGGAATGACATTACCGAAAATAAAGTTAAATACAAAACCAATAATCAAAGTACCCAACATATAAGGAAGAAAATAAATTGCCTTAATAGTATTTTTAAATTTTATTTTTGCATTTAAACCACAGGCAAGAGCAAGACTGAGAGCATTTACTAAAATTGTGGCACACAGTGCAAATTTAATTGTAAAGGCATAAGTCTGTCCCATAGCCGGGTCTTTAAAAAACTGAATGTAGTTCCGAAATCCTACGGTATTCCAGATACCATACCCTTTCCAGTCAGTAAAACTATAAAAGATACCCTGGAAAAACGGTATGGTATGGAAAATAAAGAACAGAATTATAAACGGAACCACCATAAAATAAAACGATTTGTTGACAGTGGATTTCTTTCCGTGTTTCTTCTTCATTCTTCTACCTCTTAGTTCACATTTAATGTATCATAATCTGTATCCAATTTCTTTAAAGTATCTGCAATATTTGCCGCATCATCTTTTCCGTTTCCTTTTTCCAGGAAGAAGTTGGAAAGAGCTGCGCTTATATCAAATCCGCTTGGATAGTAGTGGTCTGGGAAGTCTACCACATTTCCGGCTTCAATATCCGGTTTTGCACCTGCAACACTTGGGTCGTTCTGTTCAACACCTTTTACTGCGGAGAAAGCAAACTGCTCATCTGCATAAAGCTGTGCATTTTCTTTCTGCACCATAAAGCTAATGAAATCTTTTGCACCGTCTGGATCACCGCAATTTGTAGTAATACCCAGAAGTACGTCCACACCGGAGGTTACTTTATTTGCATCTGCCTCATCAGTAGCCGGGAATTTAAACTGGTCAATATTAACATCCGGATTTGCTTTTTTGATTTCTGTAATCGCCCAACTTCCATTTATCATCATAGCTGCTTCCCCTGCCGCAAATTTCTTATTTCCGTCATCATAAGAAGTACCCATGTAGTCTTTCTGTGCATACTCTACCAGTTTCAGATAATTTTCCAAAATTGCTTCGTGAGTACCTTCAAAAGTAGCTTTTCCGGCTTTCTTATCGTTGTAGAAGTTTTCCGGCTGCATAACCGGCGCCATCGCATTCCATGCCGGAAGAATAGTCCATGCATCTTTGAAAGTCAGTTCAAATGGTGTGACTCCTGCTGCTTCTAACTTTTCACATACTGCCATTAATTCAGAAAAAGTAGTCGGAATTTCAATCTCATTTTCTGCGAAAATATCTTTGTTATAAATAATTCCGGAAGAATTTGTTGCATAAGGGACACCGTAAGATTTTTCTTCCTGATCTTTATTCAAGGCATAAAGCATATTAATGTAAGACTCATTAATATCATCCAAAAATTCTTCCCCGGATAAGTCTGTCAGCACTCCTGCAGACTGTAATTCCGCATAGTTGAAATCACCACCCATAGCTACCATATCAGGAAGGTCATTTTTTGTCATACGAGTTTTCAAAACTGTACCAGCATCTGCAGGCTGTGTCAATTTTACAGTTACTTTATCCTGAGATTTATTGTAAGTATCTACTAATTTCTGTAAAGTTTCTTTATTTTCCGGCTTTGTACCAAACAGTTCCAATTCTGTCTTTCCATCAGAAGTTTTCTTTGTTTCTTTTCCTGTCTCTGCACTTCCGCCACTGCAGCCGGTAAGCAAACTCATACCCATCATTGCAGCAAGTCCAAGTGCTGTTAATTTTTTTCCTTTCATAAAAAAATCCTCCTTATAACATTCCTTTTTGGGGTCTTACCCTCTTTCTGGAATTTATTATAAGGAGAATATCCTTTTTTCAGTATAAATTATCTGATATAACCAATAAGAATTTTCTTACTGATTTCTGTATTGCTCAGGAGTCATAAGATAATACTTTTTAAAAGTCTGTATAAAGTAAGATACATCATTATATCCCACGCAAAGTGCTACATCGCTGATTTTCAGCCCGCTCTCCTTTAAAAGCTCCGCAGCCTTCTGCATACGCAGTTCTGTCAGATATTTAGAAAATGTCTTACCTGTCTCCGCCTTAAACAGGCGGCTCAAATAACTGGGATTAACAAAATACTTATGGGCCGCCAATTCGTTAACCGTAATGTCATGCTGATAATTCCACTCTAAATATTTAAGTAAATCCTCTATAATAGAAGCTTTCTGCCCTTCTTCCTCTGACATATCGGAAATCAAATCAAAAATATAACGCTGCAGTTCCTCCATAGAATGAAAGGCATACAAATCCGTCTTAAAATTAAATAACAAATAAGAGCTTTTGTCCGTTTCCTCACTCTCCTGACCTTTTCGAATGGTATACACCTTATTAATTACATTCATAATCTGAATTAAAGAAGTAAAAAGAGAATAAATACTGATTTCCTCTCGATTTTCACATTGTTGAAACAGCTTTCGTGCCATATTTATCGCATCCTCAGTCCTATTTTCTGTCAGACATCTCTCCAACTCTATTTCCTCTGCCTGAGAAAACAACTGCACCACATTTACCTCTGCTTCATAACGATAAATCTGCTGCTCAGGCTGCAAAAGTCTCTGATTTATAGCATACACTGCTTCCCTGTAAGCACCTGCTCCCTCTTTTACACCATTTTCTGTTTTTTCATGGCACTGACTAATACCCACCTGTAATTCTACCCCTGTTTTATTCCAACAGGACACTAGTTTTTTTCGGAAAAATATTTCTGGAAACTCTTTCCCGCCATCAGCTTTCAACACCAGAATAAATTCCTGTTTAGGGCAAAAATAACCTACACGAATGTCCTCTCCCCTGAAAATCTCTAATATATTTTGAATTTTTTCTTTATTTAATTGCTGTTTTCTGCTCTGCACCGTTGCCAGATACCAGCTGTCTGCTGCTGTTTTCTGAAATAAATTCCCCAAAATTTCCTCTGCTGTCACTTCATTCTCCAGTATGTGGGAAAAATCCATAAACTCTCCCCTTTGGATTGCCAGCTGTTTCTCTATTTTCTGTCGCAGCTTCTTTTGCTCTTCTCCTACTCTTTTTATCGCTTTTTCAAGCTCTTCTTTTTTTACCGGTTTTGTAAGATAATCTTTCACTCCATAGCGAATAGCTGTAGCCGCATAATCAAAATCTGCATATCCACTTTCAATAATTACACTAGTTTCCGGAAATTTTTCCCACAGCTGTCTGGCTACCTCCAGTCCATCCATATCCGGCATTCGAATATCTGTCACTACTAAATCTGCCCCCTCTTCTTCCAGAAGTTCCAGAACTTCTCTGCCGTTTTCTGCCTCTTTGCAGAATTCTATTTCGATTGTTAATTCTTCAATCCTTTTCACCAGCGCCTTTCTGGCAAAAAATTCATCATCAGCAACAATTATCCGCATTTCTCTACCCTCTCTTTTCCTGTGAAACATCCATACTCTTCACCCGCAGATACACTCGGGTATATTCTCCCAAACAGCTTTCCAACCAGATACCACAAGGTTCCCCATAATAATTTTTAATTCTGGCATTTACATTGCGAAGTCCAATCCCTGCTGCTGCCTCGAATCCGGCTTCTCTTTCAAGAGCTTCGTTTATAGCCTGAACTTTTTCTTCTTCCATGCCCACGCCATTGTCCTCCACAATAAGAATAATGGTTTCCTCTGCTTCCCGGTATCCTCGAATTCTCAAAATGTCCTTCTTCTTTTTCTCGGTAAATCCATATTTGTAAGAATTTTCCACAATAGGCTGCAAAATAAACTTCAATACCTTGCAGTCAAATAATTCTTCCTCCATAGAAATTTCCACAGAAAAACGCTCCGGAAAACGAATTTTCTGAATGCACATATAATTTTCTGTCTGCGTAATTTCTTCTCGTATGGAAACAATTTCTCTTCCGTCAATGTTATACCGGAACATATCGGATAGTCCAGAAGCAATTTCCGGTATATAGTCCACATCCTGCAATTGGGCTATGGAACTGATTGTATTCAGCGCATTATAAAGAAAATGGGGATTTATCTGAAACTGCAGCATTTTCAACTCTGCCTGTTTCTGATTTAATTTATAAATATAGTCTTTAATAATATTGTCATTAATCCTCTTGGCCATGGCATTATAACTTTCAATCATCTGCTGAATTTCTTCCGTTCCCTCCACTTGTTCCCGAGGAAAAAAGCAATCTCCTGCCCTTCCTCAGAAATATCTGCCACATTCCCCATAAAGTCAGATAGTTCCTTTACGGGGTGACTAACCCATTTTGCCAAAGCATAACTGCCTGCTGCAGTAATCAATACAACTCCGATTAATACTACCAACAGCACAGACATATTATCTAAAATCTGTAAAACCAGCCCCCATACCGGAAGATACTGCACCAAATACCATCCCGTATCTTCATGTTTTACTGCTGAAGCCACACATTGTTTCCCATGCAGCTTTAACAAACCTTGCTTTTCCTGCGTTTGTACCAAAATTTTACTTTTCTGTGTCAGTTCTTCCATAGTTTCTGTCTGAGAAAGTTCTCCTTTTTGAGAGTCAAATAAAAGCTCTCCCTCTCCTAAAATGAAAAATTCAAAGCTTTGGTTCATTTTTGCAGAGCGATACCACTGATTTGACAACTTATCAAAATCTAAATCCAAATATATCGTCGCTATAGGTTCCTCATCTACAATATTCCACACAGGACGAATAACCGACACTACTTTATGCTCCACTAAACTAATTGTTTCCTTATGCACAGGGCTAAAATAACCTGGTGTATCTTTTTCCCACTGAACATCTTTTATCAGATAACTCATTCTCTCGATATAATCATCTTCTATTTCTTCTACACTTTTATAAATTCTGCCATCCCTCGTTACAATTACAGCACGCAGCACATCATTCTCCATATCCACCAGCAGTTTCAGATACTCTTCTAAGTTATTTTCTGTAGCTTTCTGACTTTCCGCATCAATATCACTGTCATCACTACACAGAAGATTGCGGATTTTATCATCTGAAAAATGTAAATAAAGAAAAGACTCCGTACTATTTAGAGTGCTGTCCAAATTTATGGTAAGCTGCTCGTTGTATTCCTCCATGTGTTCAATTTCTGTCTGCAGTTCTTCCTGATAGCTCCGAAGAAAAAACAAGAGAAACGCCAAAAGTGAAACAGCAAACAGAGCTCCGAAACCATACATCATAGTCTGTTGTAAAGACTTCTTTTGCCATCTGCTCTTCATTGTTTTCTCTCCTTTGCTTCCAGATACACATCCTTATACTTTTGTAAACTTTTCGTATATTTATCCAGATATGCATCTATCTCTTTTGCACTTGCATCCGGCATCAGCTCCAAAATATCCTTATCCCTGATAACACTGGTCTGCAAAGGCAGCCAGGATGCGTCCATGACCGCTCTGTCTTCCCGTAAAAGTTCATGAACTTTAGGCGCATACTCTGCCCGATCTCTATTCCCTTCCATACTGCTAAGAGAACACTCTGCATCCAGATAAATCTGCAAATTTTCCGGCTGCATTAAAAATTCCACAAACCTCTCCGCCTCTTCCGGATACTTACAGTCTTTGGAAATCCCCACACTGCTGTCTATCCACATGGTCACAAGCTGCTCACTGCCATTATCCACAGGAAAAGGAATAAGTTCCACGTTCATCTGTGGATTTCTCTCCATAATACTCCCATAAGCCCAGCTTCCCTGCATAAACATAAAGCTTTCTCCCGATGCAAATTTTGTCATAGCCTCATCATAATTCAGATTGCTGCACTCCTCCGTGGTATACTGATGTAATTCTATAAGCTTTTCCAGAGAACCTCTGCTGGTGGAATCCTCTGTAAAAGAAGTCTTACCTGTAGCCACCTCCGTCCAGAAACTTTCAAAATTCCCCCTGTACGCACCTTCTATACTCTCCCAGTTCTGATGCACCGTCCAACTTTCCTTATCTGCAAAAAGAAACGGCACTTTCCCCCGCTTCTGTATTTCACGAGACACCTGACATAATTCTTCATAGGTTTTCGGAATTGTAAGTCCCTCTTCCAAAAACAAATCTTTGTTTATATAAATCCCTTCAAAACTCATAGCCAGAGGCATCTGATAAATATGAGAATTATAGCGAAGATATGGCAGATATTCGTCCTTAATACGCTCGACACACTCCATGTTATCCAAGGGGCGAAGACAACCTCCCATAACATATTCAAAAGTTTCCACACTCTGCAGTCCACCCAGTTCTACAACATCCGGAAAATCACCTTCAACAGCCGAAATCCTCAAAGATGCATCTGCATTAGTATTCATATTCTGATACACTTCTATCTCATCCTGAGATGCATTAAATTTCTCAATAATTTCTTCTAAAACCGCATAAACTTCACGTTTCCTATTATAAAATTCCAGACGGATCTTCTCACTTTTCTGTTCAGTTTTCTCCTTTTGACCGGAGGGAAACAAAAACAGAACAGCAATAAGACATATTCCCCCTAAAATATAAACAAATGCTCTTTTCATTGATTGACGTTTACTCTTTCTCTTAAAATTATTATACTAAACAATGTAAATTCATTGTACCACAATAGTTTCTCATGAAAAAGACACATCCGCCTAAATTTATATCCTTTTCTCTATTCGCTTAAACAGTCTTGCCTTCAAATTGAAACATCCGCTTTTTACAACGGAAATATGAAACTCAAAAAAGCTGCATATTGTATTCTTAAATTGCATATGCTATAATGCCAGTAGGCAAAAAGATAATGCTATTCCATAGTGAACAGCAATGAAAACCCCTCGGACTGCATTCCGAGGGGTTTTCTATTCCTAATTTTGGTGTGGAAAGGCTTATATCCACAGGCTAGTTACCGGCTATTTGTCGCCATCTAACCATTTGATGATGTAGTGGCAAACTACACCAACCGCAACAGCGACAATAAAAGATAATACTAAATCCATAGTGAGCACCTCCCTTCTGTACCGGTATAGGAGGCGGTAACATTATTAGTATAGCCCAGTCTATTTTATCCGGCAATCACTTTTTGTTTCTCAATTTTCTTAAACAGCCTTGCCAACACAATAACCGCTGCTGCTGCCAATACAACCTCTGCCACAAACTGTGCATAAGCCAGTCCGTACAAAGGAAATAAATAATTTAAAAGATACAGCGCCGGTATTTCCAGAATAATCTTTCTCATAATCGCAAAAATAAGAGCTTCTCTCCCCATTCCCACTGCTTGGAACACGCCTACTGCCATAAAATCCATACATAAAAACGGCAATCCCAGACAAAATCCTCTTAAAAATTTTGTTCCGTAAGAAATAATGGCTTCATTTGACATAAACATTTCTGTCAGCTGTGCCGAGCTTAAATAATAAAAAGCTGCCACAACAGTAATAAATCCCAGACTTGCTCTTGCGGCAAACATCAGTGTTCCTTTCATTCTCTTATGATTGCCGCTGGAATAAGAATAACTGATTAAAGGCATAATTCCCTGAGAAATTCCCATGGCAATGTTCATAGGAACCATATTGATTTTCTGGGTAATCCCCATTGCCGCAACTGCATCTGCACCAAAAGAAGATGTAAAATTATTCAAAATCGTCATTCCCGTGACGTTTAAGAGATTTTGAATTGAAGCGGGAATTCCCACTGCACAAATCCCATAAATAATATTTCTGTCCAAAGAAAGACGTTTTGGATTTACACACACAAAAGTGCTTTTTCTCTTTTTATAAAGCAACACAAAGAAATACAGGCAGGCAACACAGTTAGATAAAAAGGTGGCAAGTCCTGCTCCTTCCGCTCCCATATCCAAGCCCCACGGAAGTATAAAAACAGGGTCCAAAATAATATTTAAAAAGCAGCCGCTCATTGTTCCGATACTGGCATGCAGCGCAGAACCCTCTGCTCTTACCATATACGCCATAACAACATTTAAAATAGCAGGCACTGCTCCGTAAATAGAGGTCCATTTCAAATATTCTCCTGTGGCAGCCATGGTCTCGGCATTTGCTCCCAGCATGCGAAGCAGCGGTGCATTAAAAACAAAACATGCCAATGCAAATAGCGCACCGGATATAATTGCACAATAAAAGCCCAGTGCAGAGCTTTTATATACCGTATCGTAATCTTTTCTTCCCAGAGCACGGCTCATCATACTGGAGCTGCCCACTCCGAAAAGATTGTTCACCGCATTAAATGCCAAAAGCACCGGGGCTGCCAAGGTAACTGCCGCATTCTGAATTGGGTCATTGCACATTCCTACAAAATAGGTATCCGCCAGATTATAAAGCACCATAACAAGCGAGCTGAGAATTGTGGGTATTGCCAGCTTTGCAACTGCCTTTGGAATTGGTGTCTGTTCAAACAAAATGATTTTATCTGTATTTTCCGACAACGAATTTTCCTCCACTTCTATTAAATTCCTGCATAATAAGGGCTGCTCATTAAGCAACAACTCCATGTACGCCTAATGTGGCAGCCCTTGTAATTATTCTATCTAAAAATCATTTTCTTAGCAATACTGACGCACAATTTCCTGCATCTTTTCAAACTGTTGTTCCATTTCATCAACCAGACGGAACTGTGTACGGGCACGAACCAGATTGTGCTCCGGATAAGCTGTCTTAAAGTAAGTATCTCCTTCCAGATAATCTGTCAGGAAACGCATACCACATTCCAAAGTCATTAAGCGTGCTCCCCATGGAAGACTTTCTATTTCCTCAGGTGTAAGCACACCATCTGTACCTTCCAGATAACCTTTCACATACATTTCATATAAGGAAATATCGAAGTGCATTAAATCCAGATTTCTTTCATCCTCTTCTGCGGTAGCTGCGCCAAAACGGATAGAGTCACCAAAATCATTGGCAGCCAAGCCCGGCATAATAGTATCTAAATCAATAATGCACAGTCCTTTTCCGGTATCCGCATCAAATAAAATATTGTTTAATTTCGTATCATTATGTGTTACTCGTAAAGGAAGTTTTCCTTCTTCCTGCTGTTTTACCAGAACGCCGCAATCTGCTTCTCTTTCCAAAGCAAACTTAACCTCAGGGCGGCAGGTAATGGCTCTGTTTTTAATATCACGCTTTACAGCACGCTGGAAATTTGCAAAACGTTTTACTGTATTATGGAAATCAGGAATGGTCTCTTTTAAGCTGGATGCCGGATAATTACCAAGCTGCTTTAAGAAATGTCCGAAACTGTTTCCTGACTGATAAAACTGCTCCGGTTCTTCCACCAACTGATAGCATACAGAATTCGGAATGTAATGATAACATCTCCAAGGCTGTCCTTCACTGTCTTCAAAATAAGTGCATCCGGCTTTTGTCTTAATACAAGATAAAGTTTCTCTGTCCGGATCTCCGCCTTCTTCTCGAATAACGTTACGAAGATATTCTGTTACACCGAAAATATTTTCCATAACCCCTGCCGGATCTTTAAATACGTTGTTATTTACTCGCTGAAGAATATATGCAAACTCATCTCCTGCATCCGTAGGCATATAAACAGCATAAGTTTCATTGATATGTCCCTGTCCAAAAGGTTTCACATAGCTGCATTGATTACCAAATCCGAAAGCATATAAGGCATCTTCCAGATTTCTGTTTGTAACGCCGTCAATTTTTCTTCTGGTAGAAAATACCACTTCGCCGGCCTCCACTTTACGTTTTACATCAATATTACAATTTGCTTTCACAACACTTCCCAGTCCGATATGTGCTCCCTTTGCAACATGAGAGTCATGGTCTACAACCGCACCGCTGTTTACAAGAACACCATGCTCAATGACTGTATGTGTATTAACAACTGCACGCTGCATAATAAAACTTCCGTTGCCAATTTCCGCGCTTGGGCTTACTACTGCTGACGGATGAATAATTGCCGGCACCTTGTATCCTGCTTCCATGAGCTTTTCTGTCCAATAAAGGCGCATACCGTTATTTCCAAGAGCTGCTACTGCTGTATCATATTCACCTAAAAACGCCTGATAATCACAGCATTTTCCAATAACATCTTCTCCTTTAGCTGCATCATCCAAAAATACTACTTTTGCATATCCAATCAGTCTGGCTGTTTCCTGTATCATCTGACCAAAACCGCCCGCACCTAAAATCAATAAACTTTTCATTTGTCTTTGTATGAAGCCTATAAGCTTCTACTTCTCCTTTCACAAATATCGTTTTCATTGTCTCCTATTTTATCATACATAGTAAAAAAAGAACACCTTTTTGAACTTTTCTGGCAAAAAAGTGCTCTTTTCGCTTTAACCATACAATTATTTTGTATAGTTGTATATTATTCTATTCACTTTTTACAAGGTTTCCATGAAAAAGCCTAAATAACATACGTGCCTTTTCCACGCATTTTGTAATTTGCTCCTGTTTTTCTTCCTGTGAAATATCCTCCGGAAATCCCAAATTCAAACTCTCCATGTAGGCACTTAAAAAATCATTCCAGCGAGTCCTTTTCACATCTAAAACACCTCTAATTCCTGCTGCTGCCGAAATATAACGGGCATCGCATTTTTGTGCCCATATTCTATAATCTATACGTACTAAACTAAAAGAGTCCACCGCTATTGCATATCCTTCCAGAACCCGCTCCTGTCCCTCTTTCAAATCTCTAAGTTCTCTTGCATGATTTCCTATAAATGCAGCTACACCTGCTATACTTTCTTCACTTACAGAAGAGCAAAAAAGTCCCTGAACAAATTCTCTTAGACTTTCTCTGCTGCTTATATCAGTCTTTTCCGCACGATAGCGCATAATAGTCTCAGAAGCATATATAATCGGAAACTTCGATTTTCTCATAAAATCCTGTTCCAATATCCGGTCTCTTAGCGCTTTACTTAACAGCTCCCCTTTTCCCTCACAGAGCTTGGAAAAGTTATTATCTCTTATCTCTGTCATTCCTATCCTCCACTGATTAAATCTGCATCTCCTCTTCAAAATCTCCTCTCATTTCGCAGAATTCCTCTGTATCAAAGAAATCCTTTAATGAAATCTCAAATCCCTCGCAAATTTTATGAATAGTAAATATTCCCGGATTTTTCGTTGAACCATTTACAATGTGCAGCAACGTAGTAAGGGGAACTGCTGATTTATAGGATAGCGCATAATAAGTTATTCCTTGTTCCTTACACAGATTATTAATACGATCTGCTAATATCTTTCGTGAACGAATCATAAATAGTACCTCCATTTTTGGTACTATCAGTGTACTACTTATTATTTTCCAATTACTACCATATATAACACTAATGCCTTATTTGATAGTACACTTTCCATCTCTATTCTACTGTAACACTCTTTGCAAGATTTCTTGGCTTATCAACATCCAAGCCCTTAGCAACTGAAATATAATATGCCAGCAACTGCAGTGGAACAACAGCCAGACTGGTAGTAAAAACATCCTGTGTCTTAGGCACATACACAGTAAAATCTGCAATATCTTCTATGGAATAATTCCCATAAGAAGTCAGCCCTAAGACACATGCTCCACGACTTCGCACTTCTACTAAATTGCTGACCTCTTTCTCAAATAAATCCGGTTGTGTTGCTGCACCAACTACCAGAACGCCCTCTTCAATAAGAGAAATCGTGCCATGCTTTAATTCCCCCGCCGCATAAGCTTCTGAGTGAATATAAGATATTTCTTTTAGCTTCAAAGAACCTTCTAAAGAAATGGCATAGTCCAGACCTCTACCAATAAAGAACACATCCTTTGTATGTGAATACTTATTGGCAAGCCATTGTATTCTTTCTTTTTCATCTAAAATCTTTTGAATTTTCTCAGGAAGTCTTCCCAATTCATGAATATATTCTCTATACTCTTTATCCTTAATTGTCCCCCTTACTTTTCCAAAAAGTAATCCAATGAGATACACGGCTGCCAACTGCGTACTGTACGCTTTTGTAGTAGCTACGGAAATTTCCGGTCCTGCCCATGTATAAAAAACACTATCTGCTTCTCGCGCAATAGAGCTGCCTACTACATTTACAATTCCCAGCACTTTATAGCCCTTTTTCTTAGACTCTCTTAAAGCTGCCAGCGAATCTGCCGTTTCCCCCGACTGACTCACGACAATCACCAATGTGTCCTTCGCCATAAGGGGATTCCTGTAGCGAAACTCCGATGCCAAATCCACGTCTACCGGGATTTTTGCCAGCTTTTCCAATACATATTTTGCACATACACACACATGATATGCAGAACCACAGGCTACCATCTGAATACGACTGACTTTCTTAATATCCTCATCTGTCATTTCCAATTCATCAATTACAATTTTTCCATTCTTAATTCTGGGACTGATAGTATCTGCTACTGCTTTCGGCTGCTCATAGATTTCCTTCAGCATAAAATGCTCAAAGCCCTCTTTTTCCGCCGCCTTTGCATCCCACTCCACGGTTTTGAACTCTTTTTGCAATTCTTCCTGATCAATATCATAAAAACGTATACCATCTGCCTTAATTTCGGCAATTTCTCTGTCATCAATATAGCATACTGTCTTTGTATATTTTAAAATCGCAGGAACATCAGATGCAATGAGATTTCCCTGAGGAGATTTCCCAACGATTAAAGGACTATCCTTTCTCACAGCATACATAACTCCCGGATTTTCCTGAAAAAGAATTCCCAACGCATAGGAACCTCTCACTCTTCCTAATACCTTTGTAATTGCCTCCAAGCAATTCCCTTTATAATAATAATCCAAAAGATGAGCAATTACTTCTGTATCTGTTTGTGACACAAATTCATAACCCTTTTTCTGCAAATATTCCTTTATTTCCTTATAATTTTCAATAATCCCATTATGTACCACCGCGATTTTTTTATCCTTTGATACATGAGGGTGTGCATTAATCACTGATGGTTCACCATGCGTAGCCCATCGGGTATGACCAATTCCACAATACCCTTTTACCGCTTTTCCATTATCTGTCATCTCACGAAGCGCCTGTAAACGACCTTTCGCCTTGATGATTTCAATTTCTTTTTTGTCGCGGCTATTATCCAGCACTGCAATACCCGCAGAATCATATCCTCGATACTCCAGCTTGGAAAGCCCCTCTATCAAAATAGATGCCGCATTTTCTTTTCCCACATATCCCACAATTCCACACATATTTTATACCTCCTATTTGTACAATCGTTTTATTTTTTTGTATTTTCGTCTAATTATAGCAGATTTCTTTCCATTTTTTAATGTTTTCTTGCATATTTTCTCATTTTTTCCATACCTTACAAAAAAACTCCTTCATTATCCTTTTTTTCTTATAATATTTACAATAAATATGAAAAAATAAAGAAGACGAAAGAAATGAATGCTTTCGTCTTCTTACTCTTCCTTTTTATTTCTTCTCTTTCAAATATTTCCCCGCATCTTTTATAAAACTAACCGCAATCATCACAATAACAATCCCTATTGGGAATGCCGCCACAATACTCACAGACTGCAAATTGCTCATGGAGCTTTCCGAAAATACCAGTCCGATGGGAAGCACAATCAACAAAATACACCATATCAACTGAATGAACTTGCTTGGGCTCTGATTTTCTCCCAGCTTTCTGTAACTGTAACAAGACGCTGTCAGCGCAATGGAGTCAAAGGATGTGGCATAAAACGCAATCATCGTAATTAACAGCAGCACCAAAACCAATGGCGCACATGGCAACGTTTTAATAACAGAAATAATCATTCCGTATACATCTCCGTCAGCCTGATACTGTGCAATGAAATCTGCTGCACCGGATGTCTGAAGTCCCATAGAATAATTTCCTAAAATCACAAAGCTTACCAGTGTAGAACCTACTCCAAATCCATATCCGCCTAAAATCGTCTGGCGAATGGTTCTTCCTCTGGAAATACTTCCGATAAAAAACGGCGCCGCAACACACCAAACCATCCAATAAGCCCAGTAATAAATAGTCCAATTCTGAGGGAAAGAAGTGGTTCTTTGAGGGTCTGTAAAAGTAGCCAGCTCCACAAATTCTCCAATCATCTTTCCGAAAGAAGCAAATCCCGACTCAATAATATATTTTGTCTTGCCTCCAAATAAAAGGACAAACAGCAATAATCCAAAAAACAGATAAATACACGCTTTTGCCAGAAAACTAATTCCCTTAAATCCATGTAAAAGAGAATAAGTGTAAACAAGACAAGTCAAAAGCAGAATAATAATAGTAATTACGGTACGGCTGATTTCAACATGGAACAATTCACTTACCACTTCTGCCATTAAAGGAGTTGCAACACTGAAGGTTGTCGCTGTTCCTGCCAACAGAGCAAATACTGCCAATAAGTCGATAATTTTTCCTGCAAATCCGTCGGTATGTTTCCCTAATAACGGACGGCATGCTTCCGAATATTTCTGACGGTCTCTTTTTCTTACGTGGAGCATAAACCCAAATGCCGCCGCCAAAACAAGGTAAAATCCCCAAGGAATAAAGCTCCAGTGGAACATCGGGAACACCCCTGCCCATTCCTGTACACTTCCCAGCTCTGCAATGTGGGGGTCTGCTGCATACATTACCCATTCTGAAAAAGAATAGAACAAAATATCTGCCGCAAGTCCACAGGTAAACATCATACTTCCCCATGCAAAAAAGGAATATTTCGGTTTCTCATCCTTGCCGCCTAATACAATATCACCATACTTTGACATTGCTATATAAATAGAAAGTAAAAATACACCCAATCCGATTATCAGATAATACGTTCCAAATGTATCGCCAAAAAAGAAGCGAATTTGACTCAAAACTGCATTGGATTGCTCCGGCATAAGGAAAAATAACACACTAAGGGCAACTACAATTCCAAGAGGAACCAGCGTAATGGTCCAATCAATCTGCTTTTTACTGTCTTTCTTCATCTGAATTTCCTCCTAAATATTTCTTGTAACTACTGTCCAGCATAGCAAGCTCTGACAGATTATCCACCTCTATAATATCTCCGGCCTGCATTTTGCGAATTCCCAGCTGATATTCCTGCGGATGACAAAACATTGCCACATCATCCCAGTAAATCTGACGGTTTTCTTTTTCCTCAAATTCTTCTTCCAGATGCTTTTTCAGCTTCTTTCCGTCTTCTGCGTTCCAGCGGGAAATGCTGAAAAGCTGCCAGCCCGATTTTCCTCCGGTTCTGCTGCAAGATTTTACAATTCCATTCTCCACCGTCATCAGCCATTCATCCGTTTCTTCGTCCGTCCAGACTGCATTGTAACCGGAACGCTCAAACTCCGGCGCCAGAATAGAGGAATTATAAATAATCTGGTCTCCATCCAGAATAATCGCATCTTCCAGATAATCCCTTGCCACATACAGAGAAGAAATGTTGTTATAAATATCATAGTAAGGATTTTCAATCAACTTCACCTGTGGATATTCCTGCTCTAAAACCGCAAATTTCTCTTTTAAATACCCTACGACCACGTAAATTTCCGATATTCCATTCTCTAAAAGTCCCTGTATAACTGTATCAATCATTCGTACCCCGTTTACCCTTACAAGTGGTTTTGGAGTCTCTAATGTCACCGGCTGCATCCTCTTTCCAATTCCTGCCGCCATAATAATCCCACGCTTTACTTTATACATTTTCTTCTTTTCCTTCCCTGCTGAGTTCTTCCTTTACAATCCTATAATAATCCTTTGCATATCGGTATTGTTTCAGAGAATATTCCCCAAATTCAACACCGCAGATACTCTTATATTCACACCAGTTGCTCCATAAAAATCCGCATACGGCAATGTACGCATAAATTTTTATTCTGACAGCCCTATCGCAATGATTGTCAAAATAAGCATCAATCAGCTTCTCTACATGCTCTCTGTCGTACATAGCATAAATGGCAAACATAGCAATATCCACGTGCACATCCTGCATTCCCGCATATTCCCAGTCAATCAAACGAATTTCATCACCTGTGAAAAGGAAATTGTCCGGAACTGCATCAATATGAGTAAGCGCAATGTTCTTAGGAGCTTTATCGATATATTCTTTCAGCTCATATACCTTCCTTTTCGTCTCCTCATAATCACGATACATGGATTTTGCACCGTTTCGCAGTGCCTCATAATATTCTATCTGCCCAAACAAGTTAAATTCATGCTTGACCTGAAGCTTGTACTCATGAAATTTGCGAAGCTTCTGCATACATTTCTGCACATCTTCCTCTGCATAAGGGTCGCATACTCTGGCGTTATCTAAAAATTTCGTTATTTTGTAGCCCGTCTCAGGAGACATATAGCAAACCGGGTCACAAATGTTTTGTCCTTCCAATGCCTGATAAACATCGTATTCATTCTTGCGGTTAATCATCTTATCCGTTCCCTCTCCCGGAACACGCATAATATAACGTTCTCCCCGGCAACAGAACTCAAAGGAACGGTTTGTCATGCCCTTTTTCAAAGCTTTTATTCCTACAATTTCCTTTGTATCACAGGAAAGCACCTCGGAAATCAGGGAAATAATATCAGAATTTAACTGATTAGAGTCTTCATCCAAATCCCTTAATTCCTCTAAGGTGTTGATTTCATACACCAGATTTTGAGAAACCTCACGAGGCTTTAAAATCATCTTGCCGTCTTTCATTGCCGCTTCTTCCCAAAAAGCGTAGGAATATTCTCTTTCTTTTGAAAGGCGCAGAATATTTTCTTTTAAAATCTCCGCATCCTTCTTCAAAATATAAGAAATGCCAAACATCTGATTTCCCGGCTCGTTCTTCTTAGTCTCAACAATCTCCTTCTTACGGTTAATCCTTACATTACTTTCCTCAACCTCTTTGTCGCTGAGCATATACCAGGAATACCATTCCTTATCAGAAAATGGATTTTCAAAGCACCATAAATCACAAGGCAAAATATAAGTATTTCCAAGCTTATCCATAACTCGCTTTAAAGAATAGAGATTGTTCTTTGTCATATAATCCTTGTTATACACCAGATTTACATTGTATTTATCAATTAAATACTCATATTGCTCCTTCATAAATCCTACAACAATGTCAATGTTAAAAACACCGACTTCGTGTAACTGTTTAATCAGCCTTTCAATCAATGGCTCGCCCTTAATCTCCAAAATCCCTTTTGGAACTTCTACATTAATGGGAACCATTCTCATTCCAAACCCTGCCGCAAGGATGATTGCATTTTCCGGCTTCTTATCTTCTAATTCTTCATATACCTTTGGGGTACACTGCATTTTCTCATCTAAATAACCAAGTTCTGTCAGTTTCTTCAAAGAACTGTTTACCTTGCCCAGAGAATATCCCGTTATCTCTGATAAAATTCTCTGGTTCACATAATCCTGCTCCATGATGCAGTTCATCAAATCATATTCTTGAATGTTCATGTTTTTTCTCCTTTTACTTTTTATGAACATAATGGTATCATAGCACTTTTGACGGAAAGACGCAAGAAGTATTTTTTATATCATAATATTTCTAAATTCCTCTGTATCAAAGAAGTCTTTCAGTGAAACATCCAATCCTTCACAAATTTTAGCGATTGCAAATATCCCCGGATTTTTCACCGAACCATCTGCCATCTGTAATACTGTTTCAATAGGAACTTCAGACTTAGATGATAATTCCTCATATGTAAGTTTCTTTTCCTTGCACAATTCATTTACACGTTCTGCTAATAGCTTTCGTGCATCCTTCATAGATAACACCTCCTCCAATTTACAAACTAAAAACATTACCTTCAATTAGGTTTATTCACCATATATAATACTTTTTAAAGCTTTCCTACAAGCATCAATATCCGGTACTATTACATCCACTCCGCCCATATGAGCAAATTCAAAAGAACCCTCTACGGGAATATTATGCGTTTCTATATGATTAACTCCAGTTTCACAAATAGAGATACCTAGTTTGAGCAACTCTATATTCCCCATGTCTGTTGTCAATAATGGCAACACCGAATCCGCTGTTTTTAATATATTCCACGCCCCAAGTTCTTTTACTTGTTTTGATACAGCTATTAAAATTTCTCTCTGTATATTTTTATGCCATACAAAGCTTTAAAAATGAAATATCCTATCTTAGAAAGACACAAATATCTCACACCCCTTTATCAGGTTGTGAGATGGTATAAAGCTCTCTCAAGTGGTAAACTAAAAAAATATACTGCTGAACTTCATCTCAGCAAACGTATTAATCAGGAACAATTGGATAGCGCAGAAGAGCTATTAGAGGCTTTGAAATTAAAATTTTAAACCAGGCGGTTATCTTATCATAAAGGCTGCTACATAAACTTGCAGCAGCCTTCATGATTATAAAAATTATTTAACTTCATCTTGGGATTCTTCTTGTATCTTACGAACGTACTCCTCTGTCAAATCCAGCCAATCAGCTGTCTCTTCCACTGTCTTGCCTTTGTTCAGCAGTGTGAGCACCATTTTAGCAATCCCCTTGTTTGTGCCAATCTCTATTCCGCGGCTTGTACCAATCTCTATGCCACGTTTGGTTCCTCGCTCTATGTTTTCTTTCTCCCATTTCTCAAGAGCAGTACACATATTTGCCACCTCCTCAATTTTTCCCTGCCTTACAAGCTCTGCTGAATCCGTAATCTTTCCAATTACTGTTATCAGCTCTGGTGTTAAATCCCGGTCTCTGTATTTCTCATTGATTTTATCCAAGTTTCCATTAAAGATTTCACGGGAAATTTCAAACACTGCCCGCACCTCTTCATTATGAAACGTATATTGCTCGCTCTCTCGTATCTGAACGAGATTCATCTTATAATCTGAAAAAATCCGCTCCATTTCTTCTGGCATTTCTACAATCATATCTTTCAGGCACATTGGCCCGTCCCAGCTTTTTTCAGAATAATATAGTACAATTGAGATGATTGGATGAAGACGATCTTCTTTTCGCATTTTAGAAAGGAATTCGTCCTCCGTCATCTTTCCTCTCTCCGCCTTGCGGATTCTTGTGATTTCCTGATACTCCTTCAGATAGCCCAAACTGTCATATAACATGGTGCGCAACGGCATTGCATAGTGGATTTTCTGCTGAGACTCAATTCCCAGAACTGCAAATTCCACTCCATAAGCCATTTTCTTCACTACATCACGGGTACGTCCCAAAGTTTTCTGATAGTCCTTGAATTGGATAATTCCTGACATATCCGTATCCCGTTCTGTCAAATCCTCTGGCTTGATTATCTGCTTTCCACGAAATATGACTGCATTGAACAAATCTGCGAAGCGTTCATTCTGGCGCCAGAAGTCTTTTAAGATTACGTCTGCCTTTTGGGCATTTCTTCCTGCCATTTGACCACTCCTGTCTGTTCATTTATCACAGTTTTATTGTACCAGATGGTAGAGGTAAGATACAAATAAAAATATTCTTAATTATCATATATTATGATGTTGGGGTCAAAAGCCCCTCTATAGTACCTTGAAAAGTTCATATATTTTGTAGTAAATACAAGCCTAAATGGTTTACTTGCTGTATAATAGAGATATCTTAGCAGGAAAGAAGGTAATCTCTATGTCATTCAAAGAAAACGCTTACCAGCAAATGTCATTTACAGATAGTTTTTCTGGATTAACTGCCAGAGAACAAAAAGCACTGGAAAAATCCTGGGCAAAAGTCTTTGCCGATGAAATATTTCCTGCCATTGATGAAAAGCGTTTTTCTGTCTTATACAGTGATAAGGCATCCAGACCGAATACTCCGGTTAACGTGATTGTTGGTGCACTCATTATTAAAGAGCTTTTTGATTATTCCGATGATGAGATGGTTGAAAATCTTATGTTGGATTTTCGGATTCAGTACGCACTGCACACAACAAGTTTTGAAGAACAGCCTTTGAGTGACAAAACATTGAGCCGTTTCCGTAAACGGTGTTACGATTACGAAACGCTTCACAACAAGGATCTCTACCACGATTGTGTGAAGGAGTTAAGTACTTCTATTGCAAAACTGATGGGGATCAGCGGTAAAGTCAGACGTATGGATTCCATGATGATCGAATCCAACATCCGCAAACTTAGCCGGATGGAGCTGATATACACCTGTATCGCAAAGCTGGCGATGTACGTGAATAAAATCAATGTCTCTGCTCTGCCTGACGATTTAAAACATTATATTGATCCGAATGACTTTAACAAAGTGATCTATCATCAGCGAAGTACTGATACAGATGAGCGCATGAAGCAGTTCTTAACGGATGCAGATAAACTTCTTGCCTTGTGTGAGTCTGATTACAATGATTCAACAGAGTATGATCTGTTTGTCAGATGTCTATCGGAACAGACTATTGTTGAAAATGAAAGCCGAAGACTTCGCATGAAAGAAGACGGCGGCATGAAATCAACCATGCTACAGAATCCTTCTGACCCTGAAGCAACTTTCAGGAATAAAGCAGGAAAAGAGCAGCGAGGATATGCTGCCAATCTTGAAGAATCTGTTGGAACTAATGGTTCTGTTGTAACAGAGTACCAGTATGAACAAAACAACCATAGTGACAGTCAATTTATCCAGGAGCACCTTGAGCAAATGGATAAACAGAAAGAACGGACTGTTATAGCCACGGATGGGGCATATAGTGGGATAGAAAACACACAACTTGCAGCTGATAAAAATGTAGAACTGATTACCACAAGCCTGACAGGGAAGCCGGCTCCGGATATCCTTGCGGATTTTGAATTCAACGAAGAGGGAACAAAAGTCCTCCGGTGTCCTGCAGGTCATGAACCGAAAAGCTGTTCTTATATGAACCAAAGCAATCAGTGTGCCGTTGCCTTTCGGCATGAGCAGTGTGTCAGCTGTCCATATCGGGATCAATGCAAGCCGAAGATCTTTAAGCGGGTTGCAAAAATAGTAACATCCAAAGCAGCACATGAACGCGCGAAAATCCAACGGAACATGAACAGCGAAGAATTCAAAAATTATGCAAGGCTTCGTAATGGGGTGGAAACTGTTCCATCAAATATACGCAGAAATTACCATTTGGAAAAGATACCTCGTGGGAAACAGCGAGGCAAGTTCTTTTTTGGTTCTAAGATAGCAGCATTGAATTTCCGAAAACTCTTGAATTATGTGAAGGGTTTAGGACATTATGCTCAAAATCCGGTAATTGTATAAAATCAAGGAAGGGAATACCCGCATAAATCCACGAGAAACCCGGCATCACACTACAAAATATGAATTTTTCAAGGTGCTATAGAAATAGGAGCAAAGTTCTTTATGGTTTTGACCCCAACATCATTTTTAATACATCTATGATAAAATTTTTACATACAAAAGCTGAACTCCTGATTAATAAAGGAATTATAAAAAATTATTATCAAGAAAGAGCAAAAAATGAAAGAGTTAGGATATCACGGTACTTGCTCAAAGTACCAATATAGTATCGAGACGGAAGGTTTTGACCCTGACAAATCTAAACATCGAGATGATCACTGGCTCGGACAAGGCATATACTTTTTTGATGATTACGAAAAATCCCTATGGTGGGCAAAAACAACATCTTCCCAAAATAATAATTGTGGCAGTATTGTTTTTGAATCACTTATCGAGGCAACAGATGACGTTGTACTAAATCTGGATGATAATCATCAATTGGACGCATTCATGACAGAAATCCTACACTTACTTGAAGATATACAAAAAGAATGTCCAGAAAAAATGCCTATATTTGAAGAAAAAAAGTAAGCGCTTAATTTTTGGGTAACTACAAATTTATCCTTTTTTCATTCATAATGATAGAAAATAGTTTTTTACTCCATCATCTTGATAGGAAGTAGATTTTTACTACAATTGGAGGTTTCATTATGAATGGTAAACGTACTCCAGGCCGTTCCCTGGATGAATGGCTAGAACTGGTGACATCCTGCCGGCAAAGCGGTCTTACCGATGCTGCCTGGTGTCATGAAAATGGGATTTCTCCCAGCTGTTTTTACAATGCTGTCAGCAGGCTTCGCAAAAGAGCCTGTGAGATACCAGAACCATCTGGAAAAGCAAGCACTCTCGATTTTACATCCCATAAACAGGATGTAGTCCGGATTGCTATAGAGCCGGAACATACTCCGGCAGAACTAGTTTCAATGAAAAAAAACTGTTCTCTGTACCTTGACAATTCACATACGATTGAAATCGAAGCAAATGGGCTTCGGATCCGCATAAGCAATGATATCCAGCCGGTTTTATTAAAAACTCTGATGGCTGTGCTCAGGGAGTCCACATGCTAGCGGATATCTCGAATGTCGATGCAATCTACCTTGTCTGTGGAAGAACAGATATGAGAAAGTCCATTGATGGTCTTTGTGCCATCATCCAGGATCAGTTTTCTATGGAAATCGACCATGCACTCTATCTCTTCTGCGGTAGAAAATGTGACCGGATCAAAGCAATCTTGAAGGAACCGGATGGGATCGTCATGATCTATAAAAGATTGACGGTTCAGGGGTCTTACCGGTGGCCACGAGATAAATCAGAGGTACGAAATCTTACCTGGAGAGAGTTTGACTGGCTGATGTCCGGCATCGATATCGAGCAGCCAAAAGCAATCCGAACATCTTAAAAAGCTAGCTTAAATCTGCACACAAAAGTGCCGGATTTCCTGGTATTTTCGGCACTTTTCAGGCTTTTACACACCTTGTTTTTCTATGAAAATCCTCTGTTTTCTGGTATAATAGAAGCATCAGAAAAGGGAGGAAAAAGCAGTGGCTAACAGTTCCAAAGACCTTCAGCTGCGTGAGCTGAAAGATAGTAAGCGCAAAATAATTCGACGGATTGTGTTGCCCTAAAAATGAATCCATAATAATCATTAGAAAATGCAAGCATTTCACTTCATCTTCTCTTGCCAGAAATGATAGATGCGAGCATTTTACTCTATCCGATTTATGGAGGTGTGCTCATGAGAAGCAAAAGAATACCTGCCAAAGAACAATACCGTCTCATCATGGAATGCCGTCAAAGTGGATTGACAGATCATCAATGGTGTGTGGAACACGACATCAAACCGGGGACTTTTTACAACTGGGTAAAAAGGCTGCGTCAGAAAGGTTGTGTGGATTTGCCAGCGTCAACCGGACGCAGCTATCGTGCACCGGAAAGCCAGGAAGTTGTCAGAGTGGATTTTCATGATACTGACCCGCTCCCATATGAACAGCCATTCAATGTGATTCCGGTAGCTACGGAAAGAAATAACCTTTCCGTAGCAGAGCCAATGAAGCTGTCTGTAGGAAGTTTTCATCTAACAATACCAAATGGAACAGATCCTCAGCTTCTGGCTCAAACGCTCCGCATTGTGAAGGAGTTGGAATGTTAGGGGATATCACAGCCGCCGATGAAATCTATATCGTAACAGGCAGAACGGATATGCGGAAATCCATTGACGGGCTGTGTGCTATTGTAGAAGAACAACTCCATATGGATCCAAGGCGAAGCGCCCTGTATCTTTTCTGTGGAAAACGTTGTGACAGGATCAAAGCTTTGCTCTGGGAGTCTGACGGATTTGTGCTGCTGTATAAACGCATGGAAGTCCAGGGCAGGTTCCGCTGGCCCAGAAATCAGCTGGAAGTAAAGCAACTGACCTGGCAGCAATTCGACTGGCTCATGTCCGGTCTTGAAATCGAACAGCCAAAGGCATTCAAACCTACGCAATGATCGTGTAAAAACTCTATGCCAACCAACAAAAATGGAGAGCTTTCCACACCCTGTATCATGTCTGCAATCCCTTGTAAATACTGGATTTTCTGCTTCTTTTTCATTGCTTTTTATGGTATAATAAGAGCAATGAAAAAGGAGCAGAAGACATATGGCCGATAATTCAAAAGATTCAAAAATCCTTGCGTACAAGGACATGATCAACCAACTGAATAAGACGATTTCCGCACAGACAGAACTGATCCAGTCTTTACAAAAAACATTGGAAGCAGACCGTCTGGAAAAAGAAAACCTTCGTCAGCAGATTGAATATCTCACGAAGAAACTCTTTGGTACTTCCAGTGAAAAACGGAAAGATATCGATGGTCAGCTGAATCTTTTTGATGAAGCCGAGCAGGAGGCAGATCTGACATGGAAACAGGAACTTTCTGATGACATCACTGTTCCGGAACATAAGCGAAAAGCACGACGGACACATACGGATCTCTTTAAAAATGTCCCTTCCTGCGATGAGATCATTTCTCTTCCGGAGGAGGAGCGGAACTGTCCAACCTGCGGAACACAGATGGAATGTATTGGGAAAGAATTCGTCCGCCATGAATTCCGGTTTACCCCTGCCAAAGGGAAAGTAGTAAATATCTATCGTGAAACCTATAAATGCCCGGAGTGTGCCATATCAGAGGAACACCCGGATGATCAGACATTTGTCAAAGCGCCTGTTCAGGAACCATTGATCCCAGAAAGTTATGCATCGGAATCCGTTGTAGGATGGGCAATGCACCAGAAGTACCAGAATGGTCTGCCATTAAACCGGCAGGAATCGGAATGGAAGCAGCTGGGTGTCCCATTAAGCCGGGCTACGCTTGCTAACTGGATCATTTACTGTGCCGAGAATTACCTCTGTCATGTTTATGATTATTTTCACCGTCAGTTACGGATGCGTAAATATCTGATGGCAGATGAAACCCGGGTTCAGGTACTGAATGAGCCGGAGCGCAATCCTGAAACAGGTTCCTGGATGTGGCTCTTCCGCAGTGGAGAAGATGGACTTCCGCCGATCCTGCTCTATCATTACACAGAGACAAGGGCAAAGTTCCATGCGGCATCTTTCCTGCAGGGGTTCCGTGGATATCTGGAGACCGATGGATACCAGGGTTATAACGATCTGCCGGATATCAAACGCTGCTCTTGCTGGGCACATGTGAGACGTTACTTCACAGATGCCATACCGAAAGGGAAAGAGTATGATTACAGCCTTCCGGCGGTGCAGGGAGTACAATTCTGCTCCAAGCTGTTTGATTGTGAGCGGTACTCAAAAGCAAAAAATCATACTGCGGAGCAGAGAAAACAGTTCCGTCTTGAAAAGGAGAAGCCGATACTGGAGGCATTCTGGAATTGGCTGGATCAACAGCGTCCAAATAAGGGAACCCGTTTGGCGAAAGCGGTGAACTATGCCCAAAATCGGAAAGACACCCTGATGACCTATCTGGAAGACGGTCATTGCAGTTTATCCAATAATCTTAGCGAGAATGCAATCAGACCATTCACTGTTGGCCGGAAAAACTGGCTGTTCAGTGCCAGCCCGAAGGGAGCTGCCTCTAGCGCTATTGTGTATACAATGGTTGAGATGGCAAAAGCGAATGACCTGAATACCTACAAATATCTGACATATCTCTTATCACAGCGGCCAGACGCTAAAATGTCAGATGAACAGCTGGAACAGCTTGCCCCATGGAGCGAGACTGCGAAAGCGAACTGTCAAAACTAAACATAGAGCAAAACGCTTGCATCTATCATTTTGGTGCAAGCGTGATTCATGGGCAGCGTAGCAATATTTTGCGCTTACTTTGTTTCAAACCGGTCATATAAGACAAACAGCATTACGTCGGTAATAGCGAACACTATTATGTCATATAAAACAAGCATCCATCGTACATTAAAAGTTTCTTTTTTCATTTGATATTCCTCTCTTTTCATTAATAAGCTTTTTAAAATCAAGTCAAGATTTCTTATCAAATTTTACATGTTTGATAAATTATAATGTAAAGTCTCATAACAATTTTTGACTTAATATCTTTTATTCCTATATTGGAAGCCACAGGAAACTTAATAAATTAAGCTTCCTGCCTCTATCCAAACATATCTTTTATTTTACAATATACCCTAATTCTAATAATTTATCATAAAGTGCATCTGCAACCTGTGTCTGTCCATCTGCTGTCGTTGTCGTAACAGTACAAATATCGATAGTGCTGATGTAATGTTCTCCCCATGTTTCTTTCATCACCTTTTCATACTCCGGAATATTCACACTGCCATCCATCGGTCTTACACCTACAATAATAAATTTGTCTTTATTCGCTCCGAAAGTATCCAGAACCTTCTGTTGCTGTTCTACTAATTCCTTAGGATCTTTATTCCATCCGCCATAATACCCCATGGTAATAATCGGAATATAGTCTTTATCAGAACGTTCCATCTCTTCAGCAGTCAAATCACGAATTCCTGTTTCTGTTACCGGAGGAGTTGCACCTCCTGCACTTGCCTTATGCTTCTCAATGTATTTATCCAAGTCAGCTTGTGGCACTCCCGCCATTTTCATCACTGATAAAGTTCCGGCGCCTGCCAGCGTCTTATTTGCATACTCCAGTGTATAACCTTCTGCCTTCAGCTTTTCTTCTAATTTTACTCTGGAAGAATACTGCAGTTCATTTTCTGCTGTAAAGAACTCATCTCCCCAGAAGGAAATTCCTGCCGGCATTTGAGGCTCTTCCTTCTTTTCTTCCTCTGGCTTTTTATCTTCTTCCTTGCCATTCTCCTCTTTTTCCGATTTATTTTCACTTTTTATATTTTCTTTTTCGCTTCCTTTTTTTGCTTCCTGGACCAACTTTTCATTTTTTGCCGCTTCTGTCTTTGAATCCCATGCAATAAATCCTGCCAAAGCCACTGTCAGAGCCGCACATATAATTAACAGCAAAAAGTTCCATGCCCATGAGCTTTTTTTCTTTCTTTTCATTATACTTTCTCTGCCTTTTTATCTTTTTTACCATTACTTTTTATAGTAATAACTGTATTTTCCATAATATTTATTTTTCTCAATATTTACCTTATTTAAAACAGCGCCCAGTATTTTGCAACCGGTTTTTTCCAACTGTTCCATAGATTTCTGCGCCACCTTATAGCTCACACGTTCGCTTTCAATTACTAAGACAGCTCCATCACTTTCTTTTGCAATAATCGCCGCATCAATAACACTTCCCACTGGAGGTGTATCAATTATTATATAATCATAATGAGCTCTAGCTTCAGCAAGCAACTCACGAAACGCCTCTTCTTCTAGAAGCTCAGAAGGATTAGGCGCCATAGGCCCTGCAAAAATAATGTCCACATTAAGAAAGTTCGTTTGGTAAATAAGAAATTCCTTTGCCAACTGCCCACTTAAGTACTGAGATAAACCATTAACTTTCTGTTTAATGCGATATCTGTTTACATAAGCAGATCTACGGATATCCGCATCAAGAAGAAGCACTCTCTTACCCATATTTCCAATTTCCTGACATAACTGGAAAGTCACATCACTCTTTCCTTCGTTAGGAAAACAGCTTGTAAACATAATTGTTTTTACATTTTTACCCGTAAATTGGATATTAGTACGAAGGGTTTTAATCGCTTCTTCGTAAAAATAATCTTTTTTTCTGATATCTGTTAGCACGACTTTCTGTTCCATTATTTTCTCCCCTTCTTACTTTTTTTCTTTTTGCCATGTTTCTTTTCATTAATATAATCTTTTCTGTCCGGTACGCTAGTCAGTGTAGACAATCCTAAATATTTTTCTATATCTTCTTCTGTCTTAATCGTATCATCCATAATTGCTATTACCACAATTATACCTGCACTTAAAAATAATCCTAACAGAAGCCCCAAAAGCGCATTCTTTTTCATGTTCGGGCTGGATTTATGTGTTGGAAGCTGACCTTCATCAATAATTTTCGGTGCTTTTACTTCCATTTTATCCCCAATAAACTGAGAAGATATGGATGCAACCTCATTTACAATCTTCTGTGCCATCTTAGGTTCTGAGTCTTCTACTGTAATATTTAAAATACGTGTTCCTTCCGGATTTTCCACGGAAATCTTTCCTTTTAATTCTTCATATGATAACTCTAAATCTAAATTTTTCACTGTCTCATCTAAAACAGGACGACTTGTAATCAGTACACTGTAATCCTTTGTAAGCTGTGTTCCCATCTGCACGTCAGATACTGTTTCAAGCCCTTTCTCCGTCAACAGCAGCATACTGGAGGTTGAGGTATACTTGGGAGTAATCAAAAGCTTCGTGGCAACACAACTAAGGCAAGCAAACAACAGACCCACCGCCAAAATAACCAGTATTTTTTCTTTTAAGACATAAAAAATCTGTTTTAAATCAATTTCTAATTCATCTTCACGCGTATTTTCCATCATCTCAATCCTTTTCTTTATAAAATTTTATTTGCTAGAATTTTCTCTGCATTCGCATAAGAGATATCTTTCATATATTCATTATCCAGATGTTTTTCCATCCAGTGTGAAGCTTCCATAAGTTCCGGCTTTCTCGTTCTCATGTTGTGCATATCACTTCCGAGAAAATGAACGTTTCCTTCCTTCAGCATCTTTCTGCACCATCTGGTTGTTTCCTCATACCACTTACCGCTAATGGGCTTGTAATTCATCTGCATCAGAGCTCCTGCCTGTATCAACTCTTCAACACGTCCTTTTTCTCTCAAAGCAGAATATCTTTCAAAGTGAGCAATAATCGGTGTATACTGTGCCATAGTCAATTCTCTTACTCCGTTAATAATCATAGAATATGGCATAGAAGGATGGAATTCTGTAAGCACATAAGAACTTCCGTTTAATGTAAGAAGCTTCTTTTCATCCAGTTTTTCTACTACATCCTCTGTATAGAAAACCTCCTGTCCCGAATAAACAGTAAAATTCTCCTGAATTTCTGTTCGGGCTCTTCTTTGCAGTTCTTCTCTTAGCATCCTAAATCGCTCCGGTTCTTCATTGCGAAACTGTCTGGAATAATGAGAAGTTGCAACAACTGCATACACGCCTTGCTTAGCAGCAGATTTCAGCATACGCAGACTTTCTTCAAAGTCCGCTGCTCCGTCATCCACCCCCGGCAGAACATGACAGTGTAAATCAATCCTCTTCATAACTTTTTACCTCATTGCGCAACTACCCCCCCCCCTAAAAATTTGCGAAAATGCCTTATACATCTAAACATTCTTAAGGGGGAGGGGATAATTATTTTTAACTTCAAAATCCATCCTGTCACAAAAATTCAGTATTTTTGCAAATCGGACACCAATCAATCTTGAAGTCTCATATTCATTAGTATTTTTGTCTTTGGTGACCAATATAAATGTAATAAGCATATTATATCGTAATTATTGTAACACTATCCCCTCTCTTTTTCAACAAATTATACTTTTTTTCGTCTCCAAAATTTATAAAATTTTTGGTTGATTTTAGTTATTTTTAACAAATATGAAAAAAATGATGCTATAACGTAATTTTTTTGTCATAACACCATTCTTCCCTATAAATCCAATTTCAAATCATTCTCTTTAATCCATCCATGTTTCCTGAAAGGAACTGCAATCAACCATGTAAGCACCGCCGGAAGGATAAAGCAAATCAGCACCATTCCAATCCAGTCCATAGGCGTAATCGCCGCTTTTGCACCACTTGCAATATCGTTCACCCATCCTGTATACACGCCAATCTGCCCTACAAAACCACAGGTTCCCATACCGGATGCCACTGCCGCACCATTCATCTCCATGTGGAACAGACATGTTGCCAATGGTCCTGTAATAGCGGATGCCAATGTAGGCGGCAACCAGATTTTCGGATTTCTCACAATATTTCCCATTTGAAGCATAGACGTTCCAATTCCCTGTGCAAAAAGTCCACCCCACTTATTTTCACGAAAGCTCATTACTGCAAATCCCACCATCTGTGCACAACATCCGGCTACCGCTGCTCCTCCTGCTAATCCTGTAAGAGACAGCGCTGCACAGATTGCAGCGCTGCTGATTGGAAGCGTCAGTGCAATTCCCACAATCACAGAAACTACAATTCCCATAAAGAATGGCTGCAGCTCTGTTGCCCACATAATAGCATTTCCTACACTGCTTGCAGCGTAACCGATTGCCGGCGCCCACCACAGGGATAAGAGTACACCTACACCAATTGCTGTAAATGGTGTAACAATAATATCTATTTTCGTTTCCTTCGATACTAATTTTCCAAATTCTGCTGCAAAAATTGTGACAACCAATACAGCCAGAGGACCGCCGGCTCCACCCAACTCATTGGCTGCCATTCCCACTGCTGCCAATGAAAACAATACTAACGGCGGACACTGCAGCGCATAGCCAATAGAAATTGCCATAGCTGCACCCGTAGCTCCCTTTGCGTAAGTTCCCACGGTCACTAAAATATCAATTCCGAATTGTTCTCCCAGCGTACTGATAATTGTACCAATTAGCAAAGAGGCAAATAATCCCTGCGCCATAGCGCTTAAAGCGTCAATTCCGTACCTTTTTGCAGAAAAAATAATATTTTTTCTCTTTAAAAATTCTTTCATATCCTTTTTCCCTTCTTAACTGTCATTTCAACTGTCTTGTCAGTCAAAATCTATTATGCACAGTTTGGGGGAATTCGTCAACTAAATTATATCAGGATAATTCGTAATCACCGCATCTACCCCTGCGTCCATAAACATTTTCATGTCTTCCTTATTATTCACAGTCCACACACGCACTTTTAATCCGCTTTTCAAATATGTCTCCAAAAAATCTGCCATTTTCAGATGATAAACTGCCGGATGCAGTCCTTTTACACCTGTCTCTTTTGCATATTTCTCCATACTCAATAGAACATCACTGAATAAATATGCCGTTTCTGCATGAACATCCTGCTCTAATATTTTCTGAATACTGTAATGATTAAAGGAAGAATAGATAATCCTGTCTTCCATTTTCCTGCTTTTCACAATTTCCATGGTTTTTTCTTCAATTCCCTCATACCAGTAAATACCTGTTTTTAATTCGATATTTACCTTCATTTGGGAATTCTTTACCAAGTCCAACACTTCTTTTAATGTCGGTATCTGAACTCCCTTGTATTTTTCCATGCGATTGTGAAAAGAGAATTTTTTCAGTTCTTCCAATGTATAATCTCTTACATTACCCTGTCCGTTGCCGGTTCTGTCAATAGTTTCATCATGAATAACCACCACTTCCCCGTCTTTGGTAAGATGCACATCCAGTTCAATGCCGTCTGCGCCCTGCGCCATTGCCAGACGGAACGCCTCCAGTGTATTTTCCGGGGCATAACCGCTGGCGCCTCTGTGAGCAAATATTTCTGTCATGCTCTTTCACCTCGATTATTCGTTTACAAGATTATATTCTTCAATGGATTTGTTAATCGCATCTGCCATATTTTTTACTGTTTTCTCCACATCTGCATTTCCGTTGAGCAAGTTTTCAATTTCTGACTCTACTGTTGCTCTCGCCTCCGGAAATACGCTTAATAATGCACCTACATACTCCGGTGAAGAGTCATGAAGCTGGTCAATCGCTGTCTGGAACTGTGGATATTTTTCTACATTTTCTTTAAATACCGGCTCTTCCTGAGCTGCTGTTGTCACAGGAAAATATCCTGTCTGTGCATTCCAATATGCCTGTGACTCCGGAGAAATCAGGAATTTCACAAATTCCCAGGTTGCCCTTGTCTTCTTAGGGTCATTATTATTTAACGCCCACAAGGATGCACCGCCAATAGAAACTCCGCCCTCATCTGTGGATTTTACTTTCGGGAAGTACGCAGTACCTACCTCAAATTTTCCGTTTACATCCTGCAAAATCTGTTTTAAGGAAGCTGTGGAACCCAGTGTAATAGCTGATTTTCCGGCTGAGAAATCTGCCAGTCCCGCATCTCCTCCTTTTCCTACGTTTGGCGCGTAGCCCTTGTCATACAGGGACTTCCACGCAGTTAAAATATTTTCTGCCGCACCGTTTTCATCAAAGGCAACAGCTGTGGCAGGCTCTGTTCTTCCGTTTCCGTTATTGGCATATTCCAGTCCCTGTTTTCCGATAAACTGTTCAAAGAACCAGCCGTAAATTCCCAGAGAAATTACCTGTCCTGCGCCGCCTTCATTTAAAAGCTTCTCGCCGATAGCTTCAATCCCTTCCAAACTGTCCGGAATTTCTGTAATGCCCGCTTTCTCAAACATTTCCTTATTATAATACATAATCGGTGTAGAAGAGTTAAAAGGCATAGAGTATAACTGGTCATCAATGGTATAATATGCTGCCAGATTTGGCTCAATCTGGGATAAATCATAGTTATCTGCGTCAATCATTTGCTGCATAGGTGTAATCCAGCCCGACTCAATCATAAATCTGGTTCCGATTTCGTATACCTGTACTAAATCTGCCCCCATATTTCCAATCTGGGAGCTTTTCAGTTTATTTAAAGAGTCGTCATATTCTCCCTGATACTGCGCCTTTACGGTAATTCCATATTCATTTTCATCATTGAATTTCTTAACCAGCGTATCAATCGCCTGTCCGTTGACACCGCCCATGGAATGCCAGAATGAAATTTCTGTACCATCCGCCTCAGAAGCATCAGCCATTTCGACTTCTTCTGCACCACTTGTCTCTTGAGTCTCTCCTGTCTTACCTTCTGTTTTGTTTCCTGTTTCTGCTGCCTTGTTTCCTCCGCATCCTGCAAGAGTTCCCATAATCATTGTTCCTGCTAAAATCACTGAAATTATTTTTTTCTTCATGCTTTTTCCCTTTCTTTGTCAGCCTTTTACTGCTCCTGCAAACATTCCTCGAATAAGCTGTTTCTGTCCTACAATAAATATGGATATTGAAGGAATAATTACCATTACCACACCTGCAATCATCAGTGTAATTGACTGAGAGTCTACACTGTCCAGCATACTGATACCAATCTGTACGGTTCTCATTTCATCAGAACCTGTTACTAAAAGCGGCCACATATACATATTCCATGCGTTAATAAAGGTGTAAACACCCATTGCGCCGATTGCTGATTTTGTAAGAGGTATCAAAATTCTTACAATAAATTTCAGGTTGCTGCACCCATCCAGCTTTGCAGACTCGTACAAAGAAATTGGAAAAGTGCTATAAAACTGCCGGAACAGGAAAATTCCCATTGCCGATGTCAGGTAAGGTACAATCAATACGGAATATGTGTCCAACATCCCCATCTGGCTTACTGTAAGATAGTTGGAAATAATTGTTGCTTCTCCCGGAACCATCATCGTAGCCATAACAATCATAAATAACACGCCTTTTCCTTTAAATTCCAAAAAGGAGAAGGCAAAGGCAGCCAGAGAACAGGTAATAATCTGTCCCAATGTAATACATGCTGCCATAATAAAGGAGTTTACAATAAATCGAAGCAACGGCACACTTGCAAATGCCTGTTTAAAATTTTCAATAGTCGGATTTTTTGGAAATAAATTCAAATCCATAGTAAAGAGCTCCCCGGATGGCATAAATGCAATGCTTACCGCATACAAAAGGGGGATTAACACGATAACCGCTGTAATCACATTAATCAAAACCCGTATTCCTGTGTTTATTCTTCTTTTTCGCAAAGCCTTTGTGTTTATCATGGTTTTCCTCCTTTCTTTTCTATACGAAACATTACCAATGTAATGAGCATTACTATAAAGAATAAAATTACAGACTGTGCCGCAGCGCTTCCAAAACGATAGTTAAAGAAAGCATCCCGATAAATAGAATATACAATGACATTTGTGGTTTCATTCGGACCTCCTTCAGTGAGGATTTTAATCTGACCAAAAGATTGGAATGCCTGAATAATATTTACTACTAATGTATAAAACATAATGGGAGACAGCCCCGGTAAAGTAAGGTGGAAAAACTGCTGCACACCGCTTGCTCCGTCTACGGAAGCTCTTTCGTAAATGGTATTGTCAATGTTTCCAAGCCCTGCGGAAAAGTACAGGAAATTTATCCCGCTGTTTAACCATGCTGTAAGGATTGCCACACAGTACAGCGCTGTTTCCGGGTTACTTAACCAGTTAATATCAAGTCCCAGAAGCTTATTTACAATTCCCACAGAAGGATGAAGCATCAGCTTGAAAATCAAGGCTGCGGAGCTTGACGCAATCGCCATCGGCAGCGCATACGCCGTACTGAAAAAACGAATTCCCGGAAATGCTTTATTACAAAGCACTGCGGTGATTAATCCTAAAAGCATACTTCCCACCACAACAATTCCTACGAAAATCAAAGTTACTTTTAAGCTGTTCAGAAAAGATGGAGAACTTAACAATTCTGTATAATTATCCAATCCGACAAAGAGCTTCGCCTGCCCCATTTTATCAGTTTTATAAAAACTCAAATAAATCGTCTTAAAAAAGGGATAAAATAAAAACACTGCAAAAATTAACATACACGGCAATAAATATCCATAAGGGGATAAACTGCCTTTTTTCTTTTTATTCATGAGTAAAATCCTCCTTATAGAATAGATTTTCCTGTGTATCCATATCAAAAGCGTAAAGTTTTTCTGTGTCAAAATAGAAGCTGATACTTTCTCCTCGTTTTGTTTCATTTTCCGGTTTTAAACGCACTGCCTGATTTCTTCCCTGTGCCTGAAAATATAAAACAACTTCCGCTCCTAAAAGCTCTCTGGCAATTACTGTTTCTTCCAAACCCACACTGTTTTTCTCAAAACCTCGTCTTTTCGCTTCCTCATATTCGTAAATATCCTCCGGACGAATTCCTAAAATTACCTTTTCGCCATTTTTCTCCCGTTGCAGAATTTCGCCCTTTTCTCCATCCAGATAGATTTTCTTTCCAAGCTCATTTCCGCCTAAATAAAGAAGTGTACGTCCGTCTTCAACAGATACCCATGCCTCAAAAAAGTTCATAGACGGAGCTCCGATAAAGCTTGCCACAAACAAATTTGCAGGATTATTATAAATTTCTGCCGGCGGAGCAACCTGCTGTACAAATCCATCCTTCATTACCACAATCTTAGTCCCCAGCGTCATTGCCTCTGTCTGGTCATGTGTTACGTAAATAATGGTAGTTTCCAGTTCTTTGTGCAGCTTTGCCAGCTCAATACGCATCTGCGTACGAAGCTTTGCATCCAGATTAGACAGGGGCTCATCCATTAAAAATACCTTCGGTTTTCGGATAATGGCGCTTCCCATTGCTACCCTCTGCTTCTGTCCTCCTGAAAGTGCGCTTGGTTTCCTATCCAATAAATGCTCGATTTCCAAAATCTTCGCTACTTCATGAACTCTTTTTTTAATCTCATCTTTGGGTACTTTTCTGATTTTCAGCGCATACGCCAGATTTCCATAAACTGTCATATTGGGATAAAGGGCGTAATTCTGAAAAACCATAGACATATCTCTGTCCTTGGGCTCACAATAATTACTAAATTCTCCATCTATGTAAAGCTCTCCGTCTGAAATCTCCTCAAGTCCCGCTATCATACGAAGCGTTGTGGATTTTCCGCACCCCGATGGACCTACTAAAATCACAAACTCTTTATCCTGAATTTCCAGATTTACATTTCTGACTGCGTACTGCTCGTTTTCATATATTTTTGAAACATTTTTCAATGTAATTTCTGACATCCTGTTTCTCCTTCCCGCCTTAGCAATCTGTGCTTTAGTTTAACGGAAAGAAAAGATATGAACTATCATGTTTTGGAGAAATAAACGTAAAAAAGGTGTAAAACCATTAGAATGTCTAATGACTTTACACCTTCTATTGAATTATGAGATATGTTTTTTAATTTCTGCCACTTCCTGCTTCATTTTTTCCATGTCAGAAATCAAATAATTTACTTTTATCTGATATGCTAGCTGATTGCTCAATGCTTGATTGTTTTCATTCAATCGTTCAAATAACTTACAATGACTATCTGCCAATAAAGATATGTTCTTATCTGTTACATTTTCAATGTGAAGCCTTATATCCTTCGTTTCTTCTTTTAATCCCTGAATATCCTCTTTCATATTGACTATATCTTTCTTCATGTCAGACATATCTTTTTTCATATCAGTGATATCTTTTGTAATGGTTTGCAATATTTCAAATATTGCGTCAATCTTCGTATCGTTCATACTGTACCTCCCTAATAACTATAATCATAGGCGTTTGCGAAACGCCAAAGCCCACATAAAATCGGGCTTTTTTCTTTGCTAAAATAGAACAACTCCTCACAGGTTTGTGGTAAAATTTAAGTGACCAAACAAAAATCAACCATATCCACCTGAAAGGAGTTGTACCTATATGATACCATACAATCAGCTTTCTTTGGCAGATATTTTTTCAGATTGCCAGAAAATTTATGAATCCGACAAACCTCAGTTTTTGTCTCTCTTACAACAGCACATTGACCTTGATGAAATTGTTCCCGTTTCCTTTCGAAAACATTTCTATGCATCAACGGGCAGAACCCGCAAATACCCTTTGAACGCTTTTTTATGGGCGCTTGTCATTCAGCGTATTTTTTCAATCCCTACCGATTCCCTGCTCCTTGTTTTCCTTCACTATTCCCGACATCTTCGTGAATTCTGTGGTTTTATCAAGGTCCCGGATGCTTCCAAAATCACCCGCTTCAAACAGGACTTTTTGAATGATCTGCAGCTCGTATTCCATCGTCTCGTTGATGTTACGGAACCTATCTGTCAGGCAATAAATCCTGCTAAGGCAGCTATGACCATCTTTGATTCTTCTGGCATAGAAGCTTGGGTTACTGAAAACAATCCCAAGTATGCCAACCGTATCATCAAACAGCTCAAAGCTTATGCAAAAGCCATGCGTTTTGATGGGAACTATGACCCTTACAAAGCTGCTTACAGCTCCATGCCTTCCCATGCCGCCGCAAATCCAGACATTAAACAGCTCTACATTGACGGGCATTTTTGTTATGCCTACAAATTCGGCATTGTCACAAATGGTTTGGGTATCGTCCGGCATATTGACTTCTACAACAAGGATTTTTTTGACAAGCATCCTGAAATTATTCTTGAAAAGAAGTCCGATTCCCCGGATGAAGATAAATCTGTCCATGATGCCAGGCTGCTTATCCCTACTTTACAGGATCTGTTTACTGCCCATCCACTCATCAATCCCCATACTTTTTTGGGAGATGCCGCTTTTGACTCTGCAAAGCTTTATAAAGAGCTCCTTTCAGGCGATACCTTTGGCAAGGATGCTGACGGCAATGGCATTCACTTTCAAAAGGCCTATATCCCATTAAATTCCCGTTCAGGCTTGGAAAGCACAGACTATTCGGTGAATGAAAACGGCATTCCCTGTTGTCCGAATGATCCTTCTCTTCCTATGAAACATGAAGGTACCAGCAAGCGGAAGAATGGTATTATACGCTATAAGTTTAGCTGTCCAAAAGTTAAGTGGGAAAAGGATCCTTCCACTGGAAAATATCGCCGTGTCTGTCACTGTGATACTCCCTGTACAACTTCACCATGTGGAAGAATGGTGTACCTTTACCCCGAAAAAGACTTACGTGCTTATCCCGGCACTGTGCGCGGGACTGAAGAATGGAATAATACATATAAGCTCAGAACCACTGTGGAACGTTCCATCAATCACTTGAAAGACAGCCTTGGGGTTGCTGGTCGCAAAACCCAAAATGCGAAAACACTTCATGCTGATCTGATTCTGGCTGGTATTACACAGCTTATCGGCGTGCTTCTCGCTGATAAAATAGAAGAACATCAGTATATTCGAAGTCTGAAACCCTTGATTGCATAGAACTTACTATTTTAAAAACAGGGGTTTTCATTTCCCTCTATAAGTGCGCCCATTTCCTGTCCAATTTCAGCTTATATCATTATCCACCATGTTTTTCAGTTCTTTGCGATTCCCAATATTCTAAAATCCCAAGTTTCAGCACTATTCTGGCTCATATCCTGAGCTTGTTTCGCAATTACCTAAACTATAATCATATAGATAATGGAATAAGCTTTAAATGATGCGATATACGATATTGAATAGCTTACCATTGCAGACATTTTAGCACGGGGAGATATGAAAATCCATTGACATTGTTCCCAAAAAAGCATTGGTTGCAACCTATGGATTTTTGTGTATTTTTCCGAGTAGATTTTATTGCCAAAAACAGGTATACTAAGAGTAAGAAATAAAACACAGGCTCACTTGCTGAGGGAATTATATCGGCTAATCCGGGCACTCCCCCTGTTAAAAAAATAATCGTGAACGATTGCCGATAACAAAGACTCTTGGAATTTACTAAGAGTCTTTGTTTAATAAAAAGGAGGTATTATGAATATAACAGACATACAACAATGTGCTGTTTTCTTCCAAAAAAATTATTTAAAAACTTTCTATTTTGTTATTACATATCATGGAAAAAGTTTTATTCTTATTGGTGAAAAATCAAACTTTCCTCACCTAATGGGAATTCAAAATCAAATTTATCATTCAAACGGTTATCGCCGACCACAAAAACTCTTTAATGATATTCTTCATGGTAATGCCATCAGCACAGCAATTATACCACATAACATTTCCCCCACATCTAAAATGTATAAAAAAGCTTTAAATTTTACTAAAAGTACTGATATTTTTTGGAAAAATAGCGGTCCAATAACTATCAATTATAATCCTGCATTAAGCTCCACTAAGCTAAATAATGTGGATATTCTCTTAACTGACATTAACACTGGTTTTAATCTCGCCTTTCGCTCAGGAATTCATTGCCGAATAAATAATATTCTTTACTAATCTTCTGTCTCTTTATCCAATAAACTAAAAAAAGAAGACAGCGACTTTTCAGCCCTATCTTCCCTTGTTTTTATCTCTTATTTATCATAATTAAAAATGCTGTGATAATACTTGTCTTCCTTATCATTCAAGCCAAATGGTACAATTTTTGACATTCCCATCATATAATCATGAAATTTTTCCTTAAAACTTTTTTTCTTATTTACTACGTTTGCATTTGCTTCCATAGTGATTGCCTCTTTTCCTTTTCAATTAAAATATATTTATCTTTTACAATGCGTATAATAGCACTTTCTGTTTCATTCATCAATATCTCCAATAACACTTCTCCCTTTTGACTTTTCGCACTTCAACGTAGTAATATGCTCAAAATTATTTTTTCTGTTTCAGCTCCTTTTCAGCCTTATTTTTTAGGCATTTTTCTTATTTTTTCTCTTTTGTCTTATCATACTAAAGAGCATTTTGAAATTCTTTTTTCTATATTTCTCTATTTTAAGAAAAAATATAGAAATTTTAGTTCTATTTTTCCCGTTACCCGCATATCTTGTACTTACTATAAAAAGGCAGGTGCTTATTCTATGTTTTCCTATACGCAGCTTATTAACCCTTCTGTCCCTTTAGCATTTGATTATATACCGGCTCACCTTACAACTGCACAAATCCCCTTTGCTCCCTCCGTCAATGAGGAACGCAAAATGCTGGATATTGACGCTGCCACGGCAGCAAAAGCTTTATTTGAACAGGCTTCCTTAGACCATATTTCTCTCGTAGGTGTTTCCGGATATCGTTCTTATCTAAGTCAAAAGCAATTATATGAAAATGCCTTAAAAAGAAATAGTACGGCTGTGGCAGCTCCGGGAACCAGCGAACACCAAAGCGGTCTTGCCCTTGATGTCTCCTGCCCCTCTTTAAACTTTGAATTAGAAGAAAGCTTCTCTGATACAAAAGAAGGAAAATGGTTAAAAGCACATGCACCCATTCATGGCTTTATCCTGCGCTATCCCAAACGAAAAGAACATATTACCGGATATCCATTTGAACCATGGCATATTCGGTTTGTAGGCAAAACACTTTCCCTATATCTTTCTCTTACAGGACTTACTTTAGAGGAATATCACGGAATGAAGTTAACACAAACCTTTTAATTCTTCTGCGCACGTGGTATAATATCTGCACAAAGTGCAAAACAAGCTGATTGCACAAAATGCAAAGGAGCGCTATGATATGAGAGCTTTAAATCTGACATTATTGACTGATTTATATGAACTGACTATGATGCAGGGATATTTCAAAAATCCCACAGACCAAATTGTTGTTTTCGATGCCTTTTACAGGAAAAATCCCTGTGGCGGCGGATATGCCATTGCTGCTGGATTGGAGCAAATTATTGAATATGTGCGTGACCTCCATTTCTCCCCGGATGACATCGATTATTTAAAAAGCCTGAAAATTTTCGATACAGACTTTCTGGAATATTTAAGAGGCTTTCATTTCACAGGTGATATTTATGCTGTTCCCGAAGGAACGGTTGTCTTCCCAAGAGAACCCCTCTTAAAAGTAATTGCACCTGTTATGGAAGCTCAGTTAATTGAAACAGCTATTTTAAATCTACTGAACCATCAAAGTCTGATTGCCACAAAGGCTTCCCGTGTTGTTTACGCAGCAAAAGGCGATGGCATTATGGAATTTGGACTTCGCCGTGCACAGGGACCTGATGCAGGACTCTATGGCGCAAGAGCTGCTGTTATCGGTGGCTGCATCGGTACTTCCAACGTACTTACAGGACAGATGTTCCAAGTTCCTGTAAAAGGAACTCACGCTCACAGTTGGATTATGAGTTTTCCTGACGAGTATACAGCATTTAAAACCTATGCCCAGCTTTATCCAAATGCCTGTATTTTATTAGTAGATACTTATGATGTTTTAAATTCCGGTGTCCCTAATGCCATTCGTGTATTTAAAGAAATGAGAGACTCCGGTATTGATTTAAAAGGCTATGGTATTCGCATTGACAGCGGTGACTTGGCATACCTGTCCAAACAAGCTTATAAAATGTTGTCTGACGCCGGTTTTGAAGATGCTATTATTTCTGCTTCCAGCGACCTTGACGAATATTTAATTGAAAGCTTAAAAGCTCAGGGCGCAAAAATCAATTCATGGGGAGTAGGAACAAATCTGATTACCTGTAATGATAATCCAGCTTTTGGCGGCGTTTACAAATTGGCTGCTATTAAGAATAAAGATGATGCTGATTTTATACCAAAAATCAAGCTTTCCGAAAACATTGAAAAAATCACAAATCCGGGAAATAAAACTATTCAAAGAATTTATGATAAACAAACCGGAAAAATCCGTGCTGATTTAATCTGTATGGAGCACGAAGTATTTAATCCTGATGAAGATATGATTATTTTTGACCCTATTGCCACATGGAAAAAGACAAAAATTCCGGGCGGCTCATACACTTTACGAGAGCTTCTCGTACCGGTGTTCCTGAAAGGAGAATGTGTTTATACCTCACCTTCTGTCATGGAAATTCAGGAAATCTGCCGCAAAGAGTTGAATACTTTATGGGACGAAACAAGACGTTTTGCCAACCCACAGGAGGTTTATGTAGATTTGTCTGATGAGCTTTATAAAATAAAATCAGACCTTTTAAAAAAAGTTGGACAGGCTTCTATTGAATAGAAAAGAATTTATTAAAAATTCAGCCATAAGCAACCGTTCACGTCAACGCACCGCTCTATGGCTGAATTGTATCTATCTCATTTCTACTATTGTTCCATCTGTCTTCCCAGAAATCCTGCTGCTGTCTGTGCCAGTTTTGGTTCTGTATCTGTAAACTTACGACCGCCCTCTTTTTCCAAAATAATCACGGCACCAACTGCATCTCCCGCACAGGTAATTGTCCATACTACCTGAGACGCATATTCCATTTTGTCTCCCTCGATAATTCTGATAAATTCTTTTTGCTCTGCGGCGCAAATATTTTTTCTATCTGAAATTTGTTCTTCCAGTTCCCTGCTAATGGTTTTCTGCTCATATTCTCTCCATCCGTTTCCTGCCGCTGCAATAATCTGATCCTTATCTGCGATACATGCAATACAGCCTGCTGCCTGTGCCAACGCTTCTGTATATTCTTTCGCAAACGTATTCAGCTCACCGATAGGAGAATATTTCTTCAAAATAATCTGTCCCTCTCTGTCCGTAAAGATTTCCATTGGGTCGCTTTCTCTTATTCTTAAAGTTCTTCTGATTTCCTTTGGAATTACTACTCGGCCTAAATCGTCAATTCTTCTTACAATTCCTGTCGCTTTCATAAAAAAATTCCTCCATCTGTTAAAATTTCCATTTCTGGAAATAGTATCTGTACAGGAAGGAATTTTTATACATTTACTCATCAAATCATGTCAATCTTTGATACGATTTTGACTTGATTAATACTTTACAATATTCCCATTCTGTCCTAAAATACCCCATAGAATACAGAAATTTAAAGCTATTACCAGAAAGGATATTTTTTCTATGACTTCCAAACTTTTATTTTTTGATATAGACGGCACACTCATCACAGAAGGTCCCGGCGTTATGCCTGAAAGCGCAAAGCTTGCCTTAAAAAAAGCCCGTGAAAACGGACATCTTCTCTTTATCAATACCGGTCGAACCAAAACCAGCCTTCCTAAAAAAATAACTGATTTGAATTTTGACGGCTATGTCTGCGGCTGCGGCATCAATATTTTTCTTCATGATAAAGAACTTTTTTCCCAGAAACTCACTAATACATTTTGTAAAGAGCTTGTATATAAGCTACGTGAATATAAAGTTTCTGTACTTTACGAAGCATCTCATGCTGTTTATTTTGATTATACTCTCCCAAATGCTGAAAAATGGATTGATGCAGCCGAAAAGCTTTTCCAAATTAAAGGTGAAAACATTGAAGACATTTTACACAGTGATACCCTTACTTATGATAAAATTCTTGCAATGCTTCCTCCCACACCGGAAAACGAAAAACTAAAAGCCTACTTATCTCAATACTTCCAGTGCATAGACCGTTCTAATAATATGTATGAAATCATTCAAAAAGGATTTTCCAAAGCAAGCGGCATTGACTTTCTTTGCAAATATCTTGGGAAGTCTAAAGAAGATTGTTACGTTTTCGGTGACAGCGAAAATGACAGAGCAATGTTAGAAGCTGTTCCAAACAGTATTGCTATGGGAAATGCTTCGCAGCCTATTAAAGATATTTGTTCCTATGTTACTGCTTCTGTTGAAGAAGATGGTATTTACAAAGCTATGGAGCATTTCGGACTGATTTAATTTTATTTCTGCAAAAAGCAGATAAAATTTCATCCACAAAAGGATTTTATTTTATCTGCTTTATCCACATTCTTTTCTCTTTTTACACATCTTATGCCGGCATAGGCATTACAAAGAAATACATCACAATAAAATGACAAACACTTCCTCCCATTACAAAGAGATGGAAAATCTCATGAGAACCAAAATTTTTATGATGGGAATTAAAAATAGGAAGCTTCAGTGCATAAATAATTCCTCCTACTGTATAAATAATTCCTCCTGCCAAAAGCCATCCAAACCCTGCCGGCGAGAGGGAATGTACAATCGGAACAAAAGCAAATACGCACAGCCAGCCCATTCCAATATAAATGACAGAAGAAAACCACTTGGGGCATGTAATCCAGCATGCTTTTACAATAATTCCGATAATTGCCGTAATCCACACAGCGGCGCACAGCAGCAATCCTGTCTTTCCTTTCAAAACAATCAGACAAACCGGTGTATAACTCCCTGCGATTAGAATAAAAATCATCATGTGGTCCAACTTGCGGAGTCTGCGGTTTACCTTTTCTGTTGAATTTACCGTATGATAAATCGTACTTGCCGCATATAGTAAAATCATACTCAATATAAAAATACTCATCGCAATAATATGGATATAATCCGGCTCTCTTGCCGCTTTCCAAAGCAGCGGCAAAGCAGCTAAAATCGCCATAATACATCCGATAAAATGGGTAATTGCACTTCCGGGGTCTTTAATTTTCAGTTTCATGTCAGTCACTCCTTTGCTTTTATAAAGATAGTATATGATACTTTTTTCTTTCGAATACTCTTTTACGGTTTTATTTATCTTTATAAGTAGTTTTTAATACTACTTATTGATATTTATTATACTACACCTTATTTTTTTAAAAATCAAGGCAAAGATTAACTTTTTTATTTCTGCTAATACTATGAAAAGAACTTTTAATTCTGGCATCATAAAAAACAATTTCAAAAATATACTTGACTTTTTTCGTTAAGTATATTATATTAAAACAGTAATCATTATTATTATTGTTTTAACACTGGTTTTGCCAGATTTCATAGCAAAATTATTTAAATGAAAAGGAGATTATTATTATGAAAAAATTTGTATGTAGTGTATGTGGTTATGTTCATGAAGGCGATGCAGCTCCAGAAAAATGTCCAGTTTGCGGCGTAGGCGCTGAAAAATTTGTAGAACAGTCTGAAGAAAGAAGCTGGGCTGCTGAACACGTTGTAGGTGTTGCTCAGGGCGTTAGCGAAGACATCTTAGCTGATTTAAGAGCAAACTTCGAAGGTGAATGTTCTGAAGTTGGTATGTACTTAGCTATGGCTAGAGTTGCTCACAGAGAAGGATATCCTGAAATCGGTTTATACTGGGAAAAAGCTGCTTGGGAAGAAGCTGAACATGCTTCCAAATTCGCTGAATTATTAGGTGAAGTTGTTACTGACAGCACAAAGAAAAACCTGGAAATGCGTGTTGAAGCTGAAAACGGCGCTACTGCCGGTAAATTTGACTTAGCAAAACGTGCGAAAGCTGCTAACCTTGACGCTATCCATGACACAGTTCATGAAATGGCCAGAGACGAAGCTCGTCACGGTAAAGCTTTCGAAGGTCTCTTAAAGAGATACTTCGGTTAATCTATAATGTAAATCCTCCGCTGACAAAGGGTTGTTGGATTAAGCATATTCTTTTTAGAAAAAGGCTTAATTCAGCAGCCTTTTTCTATTTTTCATAAATTTCATTTTTATACTTGACTATTTTAATCCAATATGATAGTATAATATCAATAACAATTACTATTATTTAATTCGTCAGTTGTTTTTCTGGCAGAAAGGAGAATATATGGCTACTTTGAAATACAGCCGACAAAGAGAATGTATTCGGGAATATGTTCAAAAATGTAAGGAACACCCTACTGCAGACCAAGTGTATGCTGAAATTAAACGTGAATTTCCAAATATCAGTCTGGGAACTGTATATCGTAATCTGTCACTTTTAGTGGAGCTTGGTGAAATTGCAAAGATTTCCACCGGAAACAGCCCTGACCGCTTTGACTGCAATACGAAACCGCACAGTCATTTTATCTGCACACATTGCCATTGTATACAGGATGTGGAAAACCATGAGTTCGACTGTATGGTAAAGAAAGTTGCTGCTAATATTGATGGAAGAATAACAGACCAGACTACTACTTTTTATGGATTATGCAATGACTGTTTAAATGAAAAAGAATTATTAAAAAGTAGTTGACAAATATAGTCAAGTATGTTAAATTAAAATAGTAATCATTACTGTTATTACTTTAAAAAAACCTGGCAATGCCAGATTTCATAGCAAAATTATTTAAATGAAAAGGAGATTATTATTATGAAAAAATTTGTATGTAGTGTATGTGGTTATGTTCATGAAGGCGATGCAGCTCCAGAAAAATGTCCAGTTTGCGGCGTAGGCGCTGAAAAATTTGTAGAACAGTCTGAAGAAAGAAGCTGGGCTGCTGAACACGTTGTAGGTGTTGCTCAGGGCGTTAGCGAAGACATCTTAGCTGATTTAAGAGCAAACTTCGAAGGTGAATGTTCTGAAGTTGGTATGTACTTAGCTATGGCTAGAGTTGCTCACAGAGAAGGATATCCTGAAATCGGTTTATACTGGGAAAAAGCTGCTTGGGAAGAAGCTGAACATGCTTCCAAATTCGCTGAATTATTAGGTGAAGTTGTTACTGACAGCACAAAGAAAAACCTGGAAATGCGTGTTGAAGCTGAAAACGGCGCTACTGCCGGTAAATTTGACTTAGCAAAACGTGCGAAAGCTGCTAACCTTGACGCTATCCATGACACAGTTCATGAAATGGCTAGAGATGAAGCTCGTCACGGTAAAGCTTTCGAAGGTCTCTTAAAGAGATACTTTGGTTAATCTATAATGTAAATCCTCCGCATAGCAAGAGGCAGTCGTTGAAATCCAACGGCTGCCCTTTTTTACTTTATAATAGAAAATCACATTTCAATATTCCTTCTTTAAACAGTTGATTTCCCTCTCTCATCTCCTTATAATGAAACTATAATAAACAAAAAGGGAGAATTCACTATGATTATTAAAAATGGTTTTGTATTTCAGGAAGACGGAACCTTCCTTCAACAGGATTTATATGTAGAAAACGACAGAATTGTAGCCTCCGAAGCAGAAGTAACAGACAAAACTGTCATTGATGCTTCCGGCTTAAAAGTCATTCCGGGACTTGTAGATGTTCACAGCCACGGTGCCAAAGGCCATGACTTCTGTGATGCAGATCCGGAGGGCTTAAAGGTTATCTTACAGTATGAAAAAGAACACGGTATCACTTCCTACTGTCCTACTTCCATGACACTTGCCAAAGACCAGCTTATGGATATTTTCGCTACTGCTACTAAAGTGGAGCCGTCAAAAGAGCTCTCTCACATTATCGGCGTCAACATGGAAGGTCCACTGATTGACATTAAAAAGAAAGGCGCACAGGCAGGAGAATATATATCTGTTCCTGACGCATCCTTTTTCAGGAAATGCAACGAAGCTTCCGGCAATCAGATTAGACTGGTTACCTTAGCTCCAAATGTAGACAAAGCTTTTGATTTTATTCAGGAAGTGAAAGACGAGGTTGTTATTTCCATCGGTCATACTACTGCAAATTATGACTGTGCCAAAAAAGCTATGGATATGGGTGCAAAACACGTAACTCATTTATATAACGCTATGCCTCCGTTTGCTCACAGAGACCCGGGCGTTGTAGGCGCAGCCTGTGATACTCCGGACTGCATGGTCGAACTGATTTGCGATGGTTTCCACATTCACCCTGCCACCGTTCGTACTACATTTAAGATGTTCGGTGATGAGCGTGTTGTTCTTATCAGTGACTCCATGATGGCAACCGGTATGCCAAACGGCAAATACGAACTGGGAGGACAGGAAGTTACTATGACAGACTGCTTTGCAGCTCTTTCTGACGGTACAATTGCAGGTTCTGCTACTAACCTTTTCGACTGTATGAAAAAAGCTATGGAATTTGGTATTTCGGAAGCTGCTGCTATTTTTGCAGCTACCAGAAATCCGGCTAAGAGTATCGGCGTATATGACAAAGTAGGTTCTCTTACTCCGGGCAAATATGCAGACATTGTCATTGTAAACGATAACTACGAAATTCAGCAGGTAATCTAATATTTGCAGAAAGGGGCGTTTTATGGATTTTAACGAAGCTTTGCAGTCACGTATTGACACTTTCAAAAGCCAATATCCACTGCCCGACTCACTAAAGGCAAGACTTACCGAACCATCCATGCCTTTTTATGGAACAAAAATTCTCACACAGGCAGTTACTGCCCTGTTAGAAGGGGAAAATCTGCTCCTGTGCGGAGATAAAGCAACAGGAAAAAATATATTGGCTGAAAATCTGGCATGGATTTTCGGCCGCCCCACATATAACATTTCTTTTCATGTAAATACAGACAGCAGCAGCCTCATCGGGACAGATACTTTTAAAAATAATGAGGTTACTTTAAGACAGGGACCTATTTATCAATGTGCTGTTTCCGGCGGTTTTGGTATTCTGGATGAAATCAATATGGCAAAAAACGATGCGGTAGCTGTTCTTCATGCTGTTTTAGACTACCGCAGAATTATGGACGTACCGGGTTATGAAAAGATTACCCTTCATCCTGCCACACGTTTTATCGGTACTATGAATTATGGCTACGCAGGAACAAAAGAATTAAATGAGGCGCTTGTTTCCCGTTTTATGGTAATCAACATGCCTCCGCTTTCTATGGAACGTCTGGAGCAAATTTTAAGAAACATTTTTCCTCACATAAAAGCAGATGCTTTGGAGCAATTCTGCGGGCTGTTTCTAGACTTACAGTTAAAAGCAAAAAACGGAGAAATTTCTACAAAAGCCGTGGACATGCGTGGACTTATCGGCGCACTTCGCCTTATACACGGCGGTTTAACGCCCATGGAAGCCGTAGAAATGGGTATTATCAATAAAAGCTTTGATGGCTTTGAACGGGAACTTATCAGTGATATTGTTATGACTCGTATCCCTGATACATGGAAAAGCGGTGATGTGTTTTAATGAAAGAAAACATGATGGAAAACAGACTGCAAAATCTCCTTTGGACAGTCAGTGAAGATTATAACTGTGACGTAAAAATCAATCCGGCAGACCTTCAGAAATCTCCTGAAATTGCTTTTTACAATATGATTTTACAGGGCGCTTTCCAAAAATATTTTGATACAGAAATCTTTGAAGCCTATATACAAAAGAAAAAACAATACGGAGCAGAACCTTCTGTTCTTTCCCTGATTTCCAAGCTCTGTATAGACAGCGCAGTCTGCCAGAAAGTCTGTGCAGAGCGAAAAGGGATTGAAAATATACGAAGAAAAGCTTTTCGTGAAACTCTGAAAAAGGATGCTTTTCGCTTTTCTCATACAGATTGGGATTATCTGGAATACTGCTATTTAGAATTTCAGCTTTACCAAAAAACTGTAAATCCCAAGCTGCATCCTCTGCTTTTAAAAATCGCTGCACTTTCTCATGCAAGCTCTGTAAAAGATGTGTGCAAATGTATTGATGAAGTCTATCACACTGCTTACGAAAAAGGATTTGCAAAATATTTCAAAGGGATTAGCAGAGACACCAATGGTCTGCACTCCGGCACTGAAGACTCTGAAGAAACCAAGGAACAGGATAACCTTATCTCTGAGGAAGCTACTGTCAATCTATTCAGCGGTCATGTAGCTGCTCAGGATAATGGAAAACAGGATAAATCAAATGCCCGACTTTTGGCTCTTGATAGGCAGTCCTCTGAACATCTGGAAAAGTATATTGAACTGAATTATGGAAAAAGTATTCTTCCACCCAATGAAAAATCACGCTTACAAAAACAAATGTGTACAGGCATACACGAAGACTGCCGACTCCATATTACAAAAGGTGTTCTTCACAATCAGACAGAAAGCAATGCCAAAACAGATTATGTAAAGAGAATAAAGGAAGAAAACCTTCACATTTATAAAAAGAATTTTCTTCTCACACGGCAAAATATTCTATCCCTTTCTAATCTGTTAAAAAGAGCTTTACTCACCAGAACGGAACGAGAACTATGTACCGGTGAATATGGCACAATCTGTCCGGAAAAGCTCTGGAATTTAGGTCGAACAGACAATACCATGCTATTTAAGCGGGAACTTTTACAGGATAATTCCGATTTTGCCGTAGAAGTTCTCATTGATGCCAGCGGTTCACAGCAAAGACGCCAAAGTCTTGTAGCGCTTCAGGGATTTATTATAAGCCGTGCTTTAAGCCTTGCACAAATTCCCCATCGGGTAACGGGATTTTGCACTTTTGGCTCTTATACTATCTTAAATGAATATCGGGATTATCTTGACAGCTCGGATGCTGATGAAAATATCTTTGAATTTTACGGTTCAGCCAACAATCGAGATGGCCTCGCCATCCGAGCTGCTGCCGACAGCCTTGATAAGCAGCCGCAGGAAAACAAAATCCTGATTGTATTAAGCGATGGAAATCCAAATGATATTATTGCACAAAGCTCTCGCCAAAAAACAGAAAAACAGCCCTACTGTCTGGACTTTGCAGTAAAAGATACTGCCACCGAGGTCCGCAGACTGCGAAATCGTAAAATCTCTGTTTTAGGTGTGTTTGCCGGAGAGGAGGAAGACCTTCAGGCAGAAAAGAAAATCTTTGGAAAGGATTTTGCCTACATTCACGATATTTCTAACTTTGCAAACATTGTAGGACATTATCTAAAAAAACAAATCACAGACTAATACAATGAAAAAACTTCCGCCACATGAATATCGGACAATCAGTCCTGTCATGTGGCGGTTTCCTTTTACATATATAAATATCCTTAATTATTTATGTATATTTCCTCCAGTTCATCAAGAATTTTCTTTTTGTCTTTCCCAATAATTCCCAGCTGTTTAACATTAACCTCTTCAAGTCTCATCTTCTCAATAAATACCTTTATATCTTTTAAAACTCCCGGTGGTGTCAAAATCTTCTTTGATGTATCTAACAATTCTGTTAACCTGAATACATCATTTTTGTGCTTTCTTATATTCTTGCTGTCAACGTGTTCTCCTGCATCTTTTCTATCTATTAAATCAAGCCATGCTTTTGCTTTAAAAGGAATTAAATATGCGGCATCCAGAACCGTAATACCTGCAACTGTGACTTTTCCTTGTTTCATAAATTCATAATATTCATCGTTTAAAAGAATTGCAGATAAACTTGATATATCATCATCAATAGGTAAAGGAGTCAACACTGCATCTTCCGGTAATATAATTTTCTCCAATCTTCTTGTAAACAGTTCAATCATAATCGGATAGTCACTAGAAATTGGATGGGTAAATCTATAAAATTGCGGAACTCCTGTATTTTTATTACAATGTTGATATCCTGCCATTTTTATAAATTCCCAAAATCTTCTTCCAAATTCTGTATCAACTGCTTCTACAATAATGACAATATCAATATCTTTTGTAGCTCTAAAATCCAACCCTGCATCAGACATCAAAATATCACAAGCAGTTCCTCCTATAATAGTGTATTGTCCTTCATTTTCCTTAAACCATTCCTTAAAACGTTCAATTCCTGCTACCATTTAATTTCCTCCATAGTGTATCTAACATTTCTTCAACACATTCTTCTATTCTCTCATCTTCTTCATTCTTTAATGATAATGCCAAAGAAAGAGGATCAACTATATTGCCTTTTGCCAACCGCAATGGATTATATCTCCATAATTCAAGCGCTACTTGTAAATTTGAATTCTGAAGACGATTTGTCATTACTTCATTCCATTTCGTAATACTATCTGTGGCGTACACACCCACAAGTGGTGAATTCAGCATCGAATACTCTGCCAATGCTGACTCTCCGCTTTTCAATAAATTACAAGGTTTCATATCTTTTGGTATATAAACACATTTTTTAACAGGATTTACCATAACTTCCTGCGCCGTTTCATATAGTTCTCTTGGTTCTAATTCAGAAAAAATAATTTTCTGTATCCCTTGTTTTCTCGTTTTCATCAGCTCCATCTGTTCTAATTGTTTAGATGCCCTTGATATGGAAGTAGCTGTCAATTTTAAATCCTTTGCCGCCTGACTGGCTATTATTTCACTTGTATTCTGATAAATAAAATATAATAACAACATCTGTGCAGATGGAAGAAGCTCTCGTCTCTCAATTATTTCCGCATCGCAACGTTCCTGCAAATACACCCCCATAAATGGAAGATATATTTGTTTATTTTCTACTATAAACGGAATTTTTTCTTTGATAAGGTTCTCTCTTTGGTAAAAAGTCATCTGCTTCATTACCAATACTACCGGAATAGACTCTATCTTTTTCATTTGCCAAATATGTTTTTTCACCGCTGTAATTTGCTCCAAATCAGTTTTTAAATAAAGAAAAAACACTGGTTGTCCATCAAGCAGTGCCTTCTTTACTTCATATCTGGATATAAGATAATTCGGTAAGTATATTTGTATATTATTTTCATATTCCACATTTATTCCCAATACTTTTTTCAAATATTCCATAATACTCTCCATCATAACTTTATTTTTATAATATAACTCTTTTTATGTTATGTTTCAATATTAAAGTTATGATATCACAAAAATTTCTTAACCAGCTCTATTTTCCCTTCTCTTTTCAACTGTTTAATCTCATACTCCCTGCGCATAGCTTCCGTCTTTGTCTCAAACTCTTCAAAATAAACCAGCTCTACCGGACATCTGCTCTTTGTATACTTTGCGCCCTTTCCTGCATTGTGACTGGCAATCCTCTTTTCCAGATTGTTTGTCCATCCGGTATATAAGCTGCCGTCACTGCACTTTACCATATACGTATAATTCATCTTTTTCTCCTGTAAATCTATGTAAGGAACGTCTTGCCAAAAGACATGACGTTCTATATATCAAGCCGCCGATTAAAAAGTGTTTCACCCAAATAAAATACTGACTGTAAGATAAAATCGGCTGCGGATTTTCTTTCCGCATAGTTTATTATACTCTCCCAGCCAGAATTTGTGAATGACATTCTTTTAAGGAAGATACTGCATCGGGTCTAACGGAACTCCGTCCTTTGATAAAGCAAAGTACAGATTTGCCCCTTCCTTTGTGTAATATTTTGTAGGTTCACTGATATAACCTAACACACTTCCGGCGGAAACATATTCCTCTGCCTGAAACGGTACGTCCTTTAACTGTCCGTAAACTGCCTGATAGCCATTTCCCATATCTACCGTAACGGTCTGCCCTGTTTCTTCATTATTTACCACAGATACAATTTTCCCGTTGGCAACTGCTGCCACAGGAGAACCTACTTCTGAAGAAATAGCGATTGCAGGATTGAGCTTATACACATTTAAAGTCGGAAAATAAATTGTATTATCCATATTATAATCCAAAACAACCTGTCCGTTTACCGGCCATTCCATTAAGGAACTCTCTGTAAAGTTAATTTCCGGCACTGCTGCTGCCTGTGCGGATGTATTTTCTGCCTCCGGTGCAGGTGTCTGCTCCTGTGTTGTTTCCGGTGTCACTGTTTCAGGAGCAGTCTCCTCTGTGCTCTCTTGTGTACTGTCTTCCACATCTCTTGTACCCTCTACATCTGTGGTATTTACATCCTGTGTTTCTTCCTCTGTCTCTTCTCGTTCCTCTGTTTTTATTGCCTGGTCAACAATATCTTCCTCGTTCTCCTTAACAAATTCTTTCTCATTTGCTCTGCTCTTACTCCCGGACTGGTAAACAGCCACACAGGTAACTACCAGAGTAAGTGCCAGTAAGCTTCCCAGTGCTACACGAATTTTTCCTTTTTTACTCATATTTTTCACCTCTGCCTTAGTGGGCTCATCCGCCCCTTTCTTGTTTTCAAATATAGGATTACCAGAAAAACAGAAGTTATACATCTTTTCATTTTTCTTTCTCTATTTCCATATCAGGAAAAAAATACGCTAATATCTGTTCATAATTCTTTCCCTCCAATGCCAGATGATGAGCTGTATATTGGCTCATTCCCATTCCATGTCCGATACCTTTACATAAAAAACGCACTTCCCCCTGACTGCTTTGCACGCTAAAGCAAGAGGAAGGCAAATCAAGCAGCTCTTTTATCCGTTCTCCCTGAAACGCCTGATTTCCAATCTGAATTTCCATAACATACCCCGCACTGTCTGTTTTTGTTATCTCGATTTCTGTTTCTGCTGTTATAGAAAAAGCAGGATAGCTTTTTTTAATCTTCTTCTCCAACTCCTTTAAAGAAAAATAACAGCCCTCTACATACAGAGGACTGTCTATATCTTTCGGTGTTTCCACTGAGGGTATGTAAGCAAACTTTTCACCCAGAATTTCTTCTCCGCTTCTGGTTTTTCCCTGACTGAGAGGATGATAAGGAAGCTCTCTTTTCTCCTTTTGAAATACAAGAACTTCTCCCTCCGTATGAACGGCTGCCTCCTGAAACCTCCGAAATTGTTTCAGTTCCTCCCCACTCATACTTTTTTTCTTTAAATAATCAGCCGCCTCCCGAATATCCTTCATGGCTTCTTCTGATTTCATTTTTAAAGATAAATTCGTTCTCTCAATCACTGTCTGCGCTTGAATTGCTTCTTTCTCATATCCCCAGTCAATATGAGCCGCTGTTAAAATCGGGATATATTCTTCCAAATCCGTCTGTCGGCTTAACGGACACGCCTTTCTGCCCGAAATAATCATAGTCAAAAGATACGGCAGCACCAAAAACAACACTGCAAGTAACATACCTGCGTCTTTTTCTTTTTTCATAAAAATACAAAACCTGCATTTTCTTACTTGCATTATATGTCGTCTTTGACTATTCTATCCCTTTTTCACAATAAACGCAGGAATTGGAGGATTATTTTCCCTGTTATAATAGCTGTTGACAATCACAACATACTTTCGGCTGTTCAGCTTCTTTAAATACTCTAAAATTCGGTTTTTTTCTTCAAATCCCGTATCTCCTCCGCTGTAAATACAAAGCGCCATCACACCGCCTTTTTTCAGCAGTTCAAGACCTTTTTCAATAGCTTTTACGCTGGTATCCGCCTTTGTTGCCAGATTGTGGTCGCCTCCAGGCAAATAGCCGAAATTAAAATAAATGCCGTCTACGGTTCCTGCTTCTGCATATTCATCCATGTTTTCATGACTGTCCAGATAAAGCTTTGCCCTGTTTTCCACATTGTGCTCTTTTAAAAGCTTTGTTGTACACATAATTGCCTGTTCCTGCACATCGAAAGCCAGAACTTTTCCACTTTCTCCCGCCAATTCACATAAAAACAGCGTGTCATGTCCATTTCCCATGGTTGCATCAATATACAACCCATTCGGATTTACCTGCAACTGAAACAGCTCATGACTCCACTCTGTAATCTGATAAGATTTCATACTTATTTTTCGCTAGCCTCCAATGCCTGTGAAAGGTCTGCGATAATATCGTCAATATGCTCAATTCCTACTGAAAACCGTATCATTCCCGGTGAAACTCCTGCTGCAACCAACTGTTCATCATTTAACTGTCTGTGAGTATGGCTTGCAGGATGCAATACACTTGTCTTGGCATCTGCCACATGCGTAACAATAGAAGCCAGCTTCAGGCTGTCCATAAATTTCACAGCAGCTTCTCTTCCCTTCTTCAATTCAAAAGAAATAACCCCGCAAGTTCCCTTTGGCATATATTTCTGCGCTAAATCATGATATTTATCCTGTGGAAGTCCCGGATAATTCACCTTTCCAACCAACGGATGTGCATCTAAATACTCCGCAACCTTCTGTGCATTATAGCAATGTCTTTCCACTCTCAAAACCAAGGACTCCAGCCCTAAATTTAAGATGAAGGAGTTCATAGGAGAAGGAACAGAACCTAAATCACGCATAAGCTGTGCATTAATTTTTGTAATATAAGCAGCTTTTCCAAACTGTTTTGTATAAACTACTCCATGATAAGACTCGTCAGGAGTTGTCAGTCCCGGGAATTTATCAGCGTGAGCTTCCCAGTCAAAGTTTCCGCTGTCTACAATCGCACCGCCTACCTGCGCTGCATGGCCATCCATATACTTTGTTGTGGAATGCACTACAATATCAGCGCCCCATTTAAACGGCTGGCAGTTTACCGGTGTAGCAAAAGTATTATCCACGACAAGAGGAACACTATGGCTGTGAGCCAGATTTGCCATTTTTTCAATGTCTAATACTACTAAAGATGGATTTGCAATAGTTTCTGCAATCACTGCCTTTGTATTTGGTTTAAACGCTTTTTCCAATTCCTCTGCCGGCGCATCCACATCTACAAAAGTACATTCAATTCCCATCTTTTTCGCTGTTACACCCAAAACGTTTAAAGTACCGCCGTAAATAGCAGAAGCACAGATTACATGGTCTCCTGCTTCACAGATATTAAAAATAGAATAGAAAATTGCTGACTGACCTGAGGAAGTGAGCACTGCTGCAACTCCGCCTTCCAAATCTGCAATTTTCGCTGCAACTAAATCATTGGTAGGATTTTGACATCTTGTATAAAAATATCCATTGTCCTTTAAATCAAACAACCTGCCCATTTCTTCTGTTGTGTCATACTTAAAAGTTGTGCTCTGATAAATCGGCATCATTCTCGGTTCACCCTTCTTTGGTTTCCAACCGGACTGAATACATTTTGTTTCAATATGATATTCTCTGCTCATCTCTATCCTCTCCTTTTATATAGAATTTTAAATTATTTTTTGTGCCAGCATCACTGCACCCAAGCATACCAACACACTGGCAATCATATAAATTACCGAAAGAACGCCTTTCCCATTTTCCATTAACACATAGCTTTCCAGCGCAAAAGTAGAAAAAGTGGTAAATCCTCCGCATACTCCCGTCTTTAAAAATAAAATCAAAGAGCTGCTTCCTATTCCCTTTTTTGCTGCGAATGCAGAAATACAGCCGATGAGAAAAGCTCCCGCTGCGTTGATAAAAAAAGTGTTCCACGGAAATCCTGATTTATCCTGTACAGGAATGAGGCTCAGTAAATATCTGGCTGCTGCTCCCAGAAATCCTCCCATGCCGACACAAAAACAGTTTAACATAGCTTCTATCTCCCTATCTTCTGTAATACTTTTGTCCAATAAGGATAATTGCCACAAACACTACCAATCCCGCTCCAAGCACTAAAAGCGTCTGCTCAGAACTCAATTTCATGCGTAAAGACAAAAGCTGCAAAATCAATAAATCCAAACCCATGACAGAAACTGCTCCGCCTATGGTCATCATAAACTTTCTCTCATTTTCAGGTGAAACCCCACTGGCAAAGCGTTCTCTTATCATAGACAGTTTACCTTTCACAGCAAGAAAAATTCCCGCCAAAATAATAACTGCTGCCAGAACAATCAATACAATCTGTTGCTGCGTCATCTTACTTCCTCCTCCATTCCCTGTTTCTCATATTTTTTTAATACAACTTTAAACCATAGCGGTAAAATTGTTCCTTTAAATACACAGGATAAGCTCAATGCCCACCAGACGCCGTTTAATCCCAATCCCGTAGCAGATAAAATCATAGCTGCCGGAATTCTAAGGGCATTAAACAAAATTCCCGTAACAGACGGCGGCACAGTCTTTCCAATTCCCTGAAACGCCCCTGTGGCAGCGCCTTCCAGACACATAAAAATTTCCGAAATTCCTATAATTCTTAAATAATCCACTCCCATTGGAATAACATCCAGTTCTTTAATAAATATTTTAAAGAAAAATTCTGGAAATACCCACAGAAGCAATGTAGTAATTACACCCCACACCGCCATAATTTCAATGGCTTTTCGATATCCCTTCTTAATACGCTTCTTTTTCCCTGCACCATAGTTCTGCGCAATAAAAGCATTCACTGCTGTGGAAAAACCGCCTGCCATCATCCACGAAATAGACTCTATCTGGCTTCCTACCTTTTGAACTGCAACTGCCGCATCTCCCCAGCCTGCAATAAAGCGAGCGATTACCATAGAAATCATAGACATCAGCGCATCCTGCATAGCAGAAGGAAGACCTATTTTTACAATTTCTCTGATATGTTCCTTTGGTGTTCTTGCAAACAAATGAATTCTTCCAAAAATAATTGGTTCTCTCCACACTGCTTTTAAATAAAGAACAAATACAATTATCTGGGCAAATACAGTTGCAAAAGCTGCTCCTGCTACACCCATTCCTTTTAACGGTCCGATACCGAAAATCAAAAGCGGATCTAAAATCAGGTTAATAACCAATCCTACCGTAGTAACCCGAAAGGTAGTCACGGTATTTCCCATTGCAGCCAAAATTCCTCCGATAACCTGATCTAAAAAGGAAAATACAATCAAACCACAGGTAATCATCAAATAAACTCTGGCATCCCATATAACATCCGGACTGTTCAGATTAAAAAATCCAATCAACTGCTTATTCAACAGCAAACTGACAATGCCATATAAAATGCCTAAAAATGCTCCCATACGGAGAGCTCCTCTGGCAAACTCAGCTCCTTCTTCCGGATTTCCCGCACCCAAACGCTGCCCTACGCTTACCTGCCCACCTACTCGTGGTATCATTGTAAATCCGTTTGCCAGCCACATAAACATGCCGGCAGCCCCAACTGCTGCTACCGCATTACTGCCCAATCTTCCAATCCATATCATATCCACCAGATTATATCCCATCTGAATAAAGGAAGTTCCCATAATTGGAAAAGCCAGACGGGCAAGGGTTCCCGCAATTGGTCCTTCTAATAAATCAATCTTTTTTCTCATGTCTTTTTTCCTCAAATTCTGTCATTACTTTACTATCTTACCAAACTCTGAAAGAACCTGCAAACACTAATTTTTATCTGCAAAAGTCTCTTTTCAACTACCCCCAACTATGATACCCTTTAATATATAAAAACAAAGAATAGAGGATGCATTATGAAAGAGAAAATATACACCATTCCATTAATGGACGCATTTCATGCAAATGATGAATGTCCATTCTGTTTTATTGAAAGAAATCTGGAACAACATGCTTTGGACTTTGTCCTAGGACAAGGTGCTTCCTACATGGAAGATGACATACGGGCAGAAACCGATAAAATGGGATTTTGCCGAGACCACTATAAAAAGATGTTTCACTATGGCAACCGTCTTGGTACCGGACTTATTCTCACCACACATTTTAAAAAGAAAAATGAAGAATTGCAGCAACAAATAAAAATGTTCTCTCCAAAAAAAGCATCTATGCTGGGACATTTTAAAAAGGCAAAATTAAATCCCGATAACCCTCAAACCTCTTTGGGCGCTTGGGTAAAGAAACAAAATAGCTCCTGCTATATCTGTGATTATTCCAAGAATACTTATGCCAGATATTTAGATACCTTTTTTGAACTCTATCGTAAAAATAAAGAATTTCAGGAGCTTTTCAAAAACAGCAAGGGCTTCTGCCTTCCTCACTTCGGTGATTTAATAGAAACAGCAGAAGAATTATTGTCTGACAAAGAAAAAGCTGAATTTTACCCACAATTATTCTCTTTAATGACAGAAAACTTACAGCGAGTTACCGATGATTTAGCATGGTTCTGTGACAAATTCGATTACAAAAACAAAAATGCTGACTGGAAAACCTCCAAGGATGCAATACAAAGGGGAATGCAGAAATCCGCCGGCGGATATCCTGCCGATTCTTTCTATCAATCAGAAAGATAAGAAATTCAAAAGCATTTATAAAAAAAGAATAAATGAAATTTTCTCTTTTTCATTTTTCTTTTAGTATTTCGTCATAAATTATCCTTATTTACATAGTATAGTATAACTTGTAAAAGCCAATAAGACTTTTTTCAAAATCTTTTTCTTTTCATATTACTGGCAAGCCTATTGCCAGTAACTCCTTCTTTTTTATGAAATGAACAAGAGCAGAAATCTATCCCCCTCAGATTTCTGCTCTTGCTTTTTTATGTCAAAATCAGCCCATACTATAAAAGTACTCTGCAAAACTCCCACCACTGCACATAAAAATGATATTCTCCGTTTTTTTCTTTTCTTCACATTTCTTTTATCATTTCATCACAAATTCATCACATTTACCCTTTATAGTATAACTTGTAAAAGCCGATAAGACTTTTTCAAAAATCTTTTTCTTTTTCATATTGCCGGAATAGAAAACCGGCTCTCCTTCTTTTTAATATTTAAAAATATTAAAAAAGAAACCAGAACCAACCTTCCCCCCTCATTGGTTCTGGTTCTTTTTTATTGTCTGTCTCAACTACTTTCCGATAAAAAGCTGTACCCAATTTGTTCTTCCGTTCTTATCTACATAATACCCTACACCTATATGTGTATATGGACTCATAATGTTCTGACGATGCCCCGGACTGTTCATCCACCCGTTCATAACCTGCTCAGCTGACCTTTGTCCCGCTGCAATATTTTCTCCGCACATCCAATATTCAATACCAAACTCCTGTAAAACAGTAAAACATGATGTTCCATCCGGACGAGTATGTGACAAATTCTGCTCTAGCTCCTTTGCACGCACACCGGCTGCCTCAGCAAGTTCATAATCATATTCTAAAGGTTCTAATCCATTTGCAGCACGCTCTTTATTTACAATGTTGGCAACTTCCATTTCATAAACTGTGGAAATATCTTTCACCCATTTTCCATCAGGTCCTACATAATATCCATCAATCCAAGTATTCGTTGCCATTGCTCCGCTTTCGGTTAAATAGTAATCACCTATCCATCTATTTGATGCCATTGCTCCATCACTATAAAGATAATACCATTTTCCCCATATCTCCTGCCAACCTGTTTTCATATAACCGTTTTCATCAAAATAGTACCAGTATCCGTCTATAAACTCCCAATTATTTGTTGTATAGCTTCCGTCTCCATGACGATACCACCAGCCATACTCTGTATTTATCCATTGATTTCTTTTCCACTGACCATCAGAGCCTACATAATACCCATCAATCCAAGTATTCGTTGCCATTGCTCCATTTTCGGTTAAATAGTAATCACCTACCCATCTATTTGATGCCATTGCTCCGTCACTATAAAGATAATACCACACTCCATTAATTTTCTGCCATCCTGTCAGCATATATCCATTTCCATCAAAATAATACCACTTTCCACTAATTGATTTCCATGCATTAACCGGATAACTTCCATCATCCTCCTGATACCACCAGCCCGAGCTATTATACTCCCACTGAGCTGCTTGTACTTCTTTATTGCCTACAACTACACTTCCCATAAAAAGCAATGCTGCTGCAAATAATTTTACTCTTTTGTTTCTCATACTGCTTACCTCCTCTTTCATTTAAACTAATTTTACTAAACATCCTATGGATATACAAGAGTGAGATAAAAATGAGATATCAAGTATTTTTATTGCATACCGCAAATTTTTCTATAAAACAAAAAATAGCCTAAATCCTTATCTTAAGGACTTAGACTATTTTAAACAGTGAAGCATCGGGGATTCGAACCCCGGACAACTTGATTAAAAGTCAAGTGCTCTACCGACTGAGCTAATGCTCCATATTAAATGCCCAGAGCCGGAATCGAACCAGCGACACGAGGATTTTCAGTCCTCTGCTCTACCAACTGAGCTATCTGGGCATGAGTAGCGGGGACAGGATTTGAACCTATGACCTTCGGGTTATGAGCCCGACGAGCTTCCAGACTGCTCCACCCCGCGAGATACTATTTTACAATAAAATCTATAATAAATCTTATTGCTAAGCCGATGATCGGACTCGAACCGATAACCTGCTGATTACAAATCAGCTGCTCTGCCAATTGAGCCACATCGGCTGCGCCTCTCGAGCTAACGTTGACATTAGCTCTTCACCTTTTCAGGTTAGTGGGTGGAGAAGGATTCGAACCTCGAAGGCGTTGCCAGCAGATTTACAGTCTGCCCCCTTTGGCCACTCGGGAATCGCACCATATTAACTTTTTAAAATAAATGGGGCCTACAGGGCTCGAACCTGTGACCCTCTGCTTGTAAGGCAGATGCTCTCCCAGCTGAGCTAAGACCCCATATATTTTCATTTACTTTCGCTTGAAAGATACAACGACCCAGAAGAGACTCGAACTCTCGACCTCCGCCGTGACAGGGCGGCGCTCTAACCAACTGAGCCACTGGGCCATACTGAAGATATATACCTTCAAAACTACATACATGCTGACATCCTTGAGAATCATATTTCCTGACCTCGCTTATGTCTTGCTCTCTGCGACTCGCCTGGTCACTCTCGTGACTGCGTCACTCAGTGCCTTCTGCTTCGCAAATGTTCCGTCCAGCTGTGCACGTCTCCGTTCTGTGAGTGCAAACGCACTCCGCTCTGCTCCACGTGCGGCTGTCAGTCCCGCTCGTCTCTGCTTTTTGGTCAAGCCCTCGACCGATTAGTAGCAGTCAGCTCCATACATTGCTGCACTTCCACCTCTGCCCTATCTACCTCGTCGTCTTCAAGGGGTCTTACTTCTTTCGAATGGGATATCTCATCTTGAGGGGGGCTTCACGCTTAGATGCCTTCAGCGTTTATCCCTTCCAGACTTGGCTACCCGGCCATAGCTCTTGGCAGTACTAACCGGTACACCAGCGGCCCGTCCACCCCGGTCCTCTCGTACTAAGGGCAGCTCCTCTCAGATATCCTACGCCCACGCCGGATAGGGACCGAACTGTCTCACGACGTTCTGAACCCAGCTCGCGTACCGCTTTAATGGGCGAACAGCCCAACCCTTGGGACCTACTACAGCCCCAGGATGCGATGAGCCGACATCGAGGTGCCAAACCACTCCGTCGATGTGAACTCTTGGGAGTGATAAGCCTGTTATCCCCAGGGTAGCTTTTATCCGTTGAGCGATGGCATTCCCACTTAATACCACCGGATCACTAAGCCCTACTTTCGTACCTGCTCCACCCGTCGGTGTCGCAGTCAAGCTCCCTTCTGCCTTTGCACTCTTCGAATGGTTTCCGACCATTCTGAGGGAACCTTTGGGCGCCTCCGATACCCTTTCGGAGGCGACCGCCCCAGTCAAACTCCCCGCCTGGCATTGTCCCACCGCCGGGTCACGGCGGCTGGTTAGAAACCCAATACTCGCAAGGGTGGTATCCCAACAGCGACTCCCACACGACTGGCGTCCTGTGTTCTCAGTCTCCCACCTATCCTGTACATGCAGCACCGGATCCCAGTACCAAACTGGAGTAAAGCTCCATGGGGTCTTTCCGTCCTGGCGCGGGTAACCAGCATCTTCACTGGTACTTCAATTTCACCGGGTATGCATTGTCGAGACAGCGCTCAAATCGTTACGCCTTTCGTGCGGGTCGGAACTTACCCGACAAGGAATTTCGCTACCTTAGGACCGTTATAGTTACGGCCGCCGTTTACTGGGGCTTAAATTCAAAGCTTCGCTATACGCTAACCTCTCCTCTTAACCTTCCAGCACCGGGCAGGCGTCAGCCCATATACCTCACCTTTCGGTTTCGCATAGACCTGTGTTTTTGCTAAACAGTTGCTTGAGCCTATTCTCTGCGGCCAGGTCTCCCTGGCACCCCTTCTCCCGAAGTTACGGGGTCATTTTGCCGAGTTCCTTGACAATGCTTCTTCCGCCGGCCTTAGGATTCTCTCCTCATCCACCTGTGTCGGTTTACGGTACGGGTACGGTATAAACAATAGCGGCTTTTCTTGACGCACGCTCACGGGACTTCCCTACTTTCTTTCGGTCCGCATCACGTCTCTTGGATTGCCTACGGATTTGCCTGTGACTCTGGTACCCCGCTTGCACCGGGCTTTCCATTCCCGGCTCCCGCTTTCGCACGTGTCCCCACAGTTCTGTTATACCGCAGTACAGGAATCTCCACCTGTTGTCCATCGGCTACGTCTCTCGTCCTCGCCTTAGGCCCCGACTTAC